>JDSF01000013.1_pt1 | contig 173117 bp, 176 predicted proteins | sample 199441 | NCBI WGS metagenome assembly JDSF01 (sample SAMN02592751, study PRJNA231836) | bioreactor metagenome | isolation source: continuous culture bioreactor denitrification-DNRA | place: Germany: Bremen
CACATGCGGGTGTGGCGGAATTGGCAGACGCGCCAGATTTAGGTTCTGGTGTCAATAGACGTGGGGGTTCAAGTCCCTCCACCCGCACCAATTAACATTTATCGCGAAAGCGAGAATATGTTTCCTGCCTCGGTAGGATAATATGTTTGCGGAAGTGGCTCAGTGGTAGAGCATCGCCTTGCCAAGGCGAGGGTCGCGAGTTCGAATCTCGTCTTCCGCTCCATTAACAAAATACGGAGAGGTACCGAAGTGGTCATAACGGGGCGGTCTTGAAAACCGTTAGGGTGCAAGCCCACGAGGGTTCGAATCCCTCCCTCTCCGCCATTTTAATAGCAACACCATTTGCCCAGATAGCTCAGTTGGTAGAGCAGTGGATTGAAGCTCCACGTGTCGGCAGTTCGACTCTGTCTCTGGGCACCAAGCAAAAGCTGTTTACAGATTATACTCTGTAAACAGCTTTATTTGCATATACAGAACTTTTTAAAAAAAAGTTGAATACTTAAAAATATTTATGTATAAAAATTATGAATGGAATTGTAAAGTAGTATAGTAATGAAAATTACTACGAGAATATTATACATACTAAAATAACGCAATATTCAATATAAGGGGTGAATAAAGTGTCGATTGTTAATGTGAACTTACCTGACAGACCATATTGTATTCATATAGAGAGTGGACTTTTAGATAATCTAGGAGAATATGTTAAGAAGTATTACTTTGGTCAGAGCATTTCAATAATTACAGATGCAAACGTTGCTAAACTTTATGAGAAGAAAGCTGTTAGTAAACTTGAAGAGGCGGGATTCGTAGTAAAATCATTTGTAGTGCAACCTGGTGAAGGGAGCAAAAGTTTTTCAACATATGAATACTTAACGGAGAAGCTTGCAGCATATGGGCATTCACGAACAGACCTTATCCTCGCTTTAGGTGGTGGTGTTATTGGTGACCTTTCAGGATTTCTAGCTGCAAGTTATATGAGAGGTGTACCAGTCATCCAAGTGCCTACAAGTTTGCTTTCGCAAATTGATAGCAGCGTTGGGGGAAAAACAGGAATCAATATAAAAGCAGGCAAAAATCTCGTAGGGGCAATTTATCAGCCGCTTGCAGTTCTAATTGATCCACAAACACTCAACACACTGCCAAAGAAGTATTTAAGAGACGGTATAGGTGAAGCCATCAAGTATGGATTCATAGATAGACCAGATCTACTAGATATTTTCGAAATGCCATTGGATGGTAAAGACGCATTTGATAACATACTTGAAAAACGCGAGGAAATAATAAATATTTGTTGTGAGTCCAAAAGAGACTTTGTCATGAAGGATGAGCGTGATTTCGGTAAACGTATGATTCTCAACTATGGACATACTATTGGGCATGCTATTGAGAAGGTTTATAACTATGAGAAGTATACGCATGGGGAAGCTGTAGCAATGGGAATGTACTATATCCAGTCTATATCGGAATACCATAAAATTTCGAATGTTGGTCTAGTAAATCGATTAGCTGAATTGTTAAAGCGTTACGACCTATTTGAACCATGTATGCAGTCAAGCTCAAATGAATGGATCAACACTATTGCTAAAGACAAAAAAGAACTTAAACAGTAAACTGAATATCATATTTGTAGAAATGCCTGGAAAACCGCTAATATACGAGACAACACTTGAAGTGTTCCATGAAATGATGAAAGAGGTGCTAGCATGAGTCAGATGGTAATTGAATCAGCAAAGTTAGGTGGAGTTGTAATTGCACCACCTTCAAAAAGTTTAAGTCATCGTGTAATGATTGCAGCAGCTTTATCTGAAGGCCAGTCTGTTTTAGATGGAATGAAAGAATCCGTGGATATAAGAGCAACAAAGACATGTCTTGAAACACTAGGAGCCCAGATCGATTTGAAAGAGCAAATCATGACAGTACAAGGGTGTGGAAAGCCAAGTACATTAAATGACACAACGATGTTTTGTGAGGAGTCTGGATCCACGCTTAGATTTATGATTCCAATTGCAGCACTTTCAGGGCATTTTGTTAGTTTTGAAGGCAAAGGGAAATTGAAAACACGACCAATAGATCCTTATTTTGATATATTTGATAAGTCTGAAATAAGTTTTGAGTATGATGATGGATTACCACTCAGAATACGTGGCGCATTAAAGCCTGGAGAGTATGATTTACCTGGTCATATTAGCTCACAATTTGTAACAGGGCTCCTCATGTCTTTGCCTCTTCTTGATGGCAACTCTAAAATTAATATGACTACGAAATTAGAGTCACGAGATTATGTGGATTTAACAATAGATGTTATGGAGCAATTTGGTGTTACGGTCAAAAATAACAATTATGAGTCATTTGAAATGAGTGGTAACCAAGAGTATGCGCCAAGAAATGTGCGTGTAGAAGGCGATTACTCTCAGATGGCATTCTGGGCTGTGGCTGGTGCAATTGGAAAGGCACCTATAACTATAGAAAATGCTACAGCAAACTCAAACCAAGGTGATTCACGTATTTTCAATATAATTGAGAACATGGGCGGTAGAGTGGAATATGGCGAGGGCTCAATAACCGTTTATCCGAGTGAGACGAGAAATATATCTATTAATGTAAGTGAAATTCCAGATTTAGTTCCCATCTTGGCAGTGTTAGGCTCTATGAGTCATGGTCAGATGTTGATTTGTGGTGGTGAACGTGTAAGGTTAAAAGAATCAGATAGATTGAAGGCTATTGCAACGGAACTGAATAAAGTTGGCGGACATGTTGAGGAAACACCTGATGGTCTAATTGTTAATGGTGTGGACTTTTTAACCGGTGGTGCTGTTGAAGGCTGGAATGATCATAGGATTGTTATGGCAATGGCTATTGCCGCTTCAAGATGTACTGGTTCGCTTGTTATAGATGGTTGGAAAGCAATCAATAAATCATATCCAGAGTTCTTTAAGGACTATCAAAATCTAGGAGGTGTTGTAAGTGAACGGAACGTGGGGTAGCTCATTAGGTCTTACAATATACGGGGAATCTCATGGAAGTGGACTGGGTGTGGTCATAAACAATTTGCCTCCAGGTATTGAGTTAAACTTAGGTGAGATTAAAGCAGAAATGGACAGAAGAAAACCTGGAACATCTAAACTTGCAACGCCGAGATCAGAAGCAGACGCTTTTGAGATATTAAGTGGATATTTTGAAGAACATACAACAGGTGCACCGTTGGCTATCCTCATACGCAACACCAATCAACGGTCTAGAGACTATTCAAAAGTTAAAGATGTATTGCGGCCTGGTCATGCTGACTGGACTGCTTTTGAAAAATATAAAGGTTTTCATGATTACCGTGGTGGCGGACACTTTAGTGGCAGACTAACAGCTGGGATTGTCTTTGCGGGTGCTGTGGCTCAGCAGATACTCGCAAAAAAAGGAATCTCTATTGGTGCCTTAATTAAGTCGGTTGGAACTATATCTTCTGAATCAATAACACTGGAAAAATTGATTTCAAGTGATATTTCTAAATGGAAGAAAGATAGTTTCCCGGTGATGGAACATTCTAAGAAGGATATGATGATTAGTGCAATAGATGAGGCGAGAGAGTCACATGACTCAATTGGTGGACAGATTTATGTTGTGGCAAAAGGTATCCCAGCAGGTCTAGGGCAACCATTCTTCCATTCGATGGAGAGTAAAATTGCACATATTATGTTCTCTGTTCCAGCGGTTAAAGGAATTGAGTTTGGAGAAGGCTTTAAACTTACCCAAATGCTTGGGCATGAAGCCAATGACGAAATATACATACAAGATGGAAAAGTTCTTTCAGAAACTAATAATAATGGTGGTATTTTAGGTGGTATTACAAATGGAATGCCAATTGAGGTTACAGTTGCTATTAAACCGACACCATCCATAGGACTTAAACAAAAGACTGTTAATTTGAAAACACATGATGCTATTGTACATTCTGTTGAAGGTCGACATGATCCGTGTATACTTCCACGTGCTGTTCCCGTTATCGAATCTGTGCTTGCAATTGCAGTTTTAGATGCTATGATGGATGAAGTATAAGTTCAAGTAACAACAGTTCAGGTAGATATATTAGAAATTTGGTAGGTGAAGGCCTTGAAATCACAAAGCACTAAGAATGAAAAAATCAAACAACAAGATGAATGTGTTTAGAACTGAGATTGATGCTATTGATCTGGAACTGGTTGATATACTGATTAAAAGAATGGCACTGTCAAAGGAAATTGCTGAATATAAACAGGCAAATAACTTAGCTATTCGTGATAGACGTAGAGAGCTAGAGCTGATTGCCAACCGGACAGAAGGTATTAAGGATCCGGTTGTGAAACAAGCATTGTCAGAAGTGTTAGAATCAGTACTTAAGGCTAGTCGAGATATTCAGCAAAACATTCATGATGATTAAATAGTATTAGAATAAGAACAAATAGAAAAACCTTGGAGTTCAGTTTTACATGGACTCTAAGGTTTTATTCGTTTTCAATATTTCAATTTGAGAAACTAGTCTGCTGATGCGTGTTGTGCATTTAGTTTTTTCTTATTTCGTTGAGGCATATTTACTAAGAAAATTCCAGAAGATACAAGGAGCAATGAAATGACAATATCTGAACTAAGCGATTCACCAGGAATAAACAGTGCAGATAATATTGAGCCCCAAATCGGAATTTGGAATTTGTAAATAGACACACGACTGATTGGATTGTTTTTTAATAGTGTAAACCATATCCCGAATCCTGCTGAAGAGATAAGAGCGAGATGCATAAACACCGGGATAATATCGGAAGTTATCCGAATCACATTTCCACCTAGGGTAACCCAAGAAATTAGGATCATAATAAGAGCACCAGTAAACATTTGATAACATGTCATAACCATAGTGTCCATTCGTCCCGACAATTCCTTTGCCATTATAGATGATACTGCGCCAGTTAATGCTGCCATGACTAGGAGTCCTTCCCCATTCCAAGCAAAGCCCCCAGTGAGTGGTCCTTTTGCTAGGTTTACATAAACGACTCCAGCGAATCCAAGTGCAAGTCCAAACCACTTTTGCTTATTCATTTTATCATTAGCATAATAGAAGTGTGGTAGTACAATTGAAAAGAAAGTTCCAAGGGATGTCATAATGGATCCCTTTACACCAGTTGTATTTGCAAGACCATTGTAGAAGAACAAATACTGAAGTGTGGTTTGAACAATTCCAAGTGCTACAAGCGGTAGAATCACATTCTTCGATATTTTAAGACGTCTTTTGGTAAAAATCAAAAATAGAAGTAAGTAAACAGCTGCTAAAAAGAATCGATAGCCTGCGAATTGAAGTTTAACTGCCCATCCAGAGTTACCTATATCAAGCGCAGCGTAGCTAACTTTTAAAGATGGAAATGCACTGCCCCAAAGAATGCAGGCAAACGTTGCAAGTATAAAAATTGTTATCGGATTTTTATAGAATTTATCTGACATATAAATCTTCCTTTATTCTGTAACCTTTACGATATTGTTTTGGTTTGAAATTTCATGTAACATTAAGATTATACTACAAATAGTGCAACTTGCTCTAACTATAAACAAAATGTAGTATACTATTGTAGCTTAAGAACCGTTTGAAGAGGAGTATGACTTTTGGAAACGATCATGAATATTTTCTTGAATATCCGTATACTGGATATTGTGGACATTTTCATAGTAGCATTTGTCTTTTATAAGCTTTTGTCTCTTATTAGGGAAACCCGTGCAGAGCAGCTAATTAAGGGCATTATTATCTTGCTTGTTGTTTCTAAATTAAGCGAGTGGGCTAAGCTGTATGTGGTACATTACATCTTGCAGAATACATTGACACTTGGTGTTGTTGCTTTATTAATTGTATTCCAGCCTGAGATGAGACGTGCCTTAGAATACATCGGTCGAAGCAAGCTGTTGTCTAAGTCTTTTGCTGAACTCGATCGGGAAATTCTTCAGGAGTCTGTCGACCAGGTTGTTACGGCTGTCAGCGCCTTATCAAGAGACACAATCGGTGCCCTAATTGTAATGGAGCGCGACACTGGAATCAACGATATAGTTGAAACAGGTGTTAAGATTGATGGTGAAATGTCGAGTGGATTACTTATAAACATATTTATACCAAATACACCCCTACATGATGGTGCGGTTATTGTGCGAAAAGATAAAATTTTAGCGGCAGGTTGTTTTTTACCGCTTTCTGAGAATCAGAATTTGAGCAAAGAACTGGGAACACGTCATAGAGCTGCACTTGGAATCTGTGAACAGTCAGATGCTATTGTTGTAATAGTCTCTGAAGAAACAGGCGCTATTTCAATTGCAATGGATGGGAAGTTGTCTAGGTTCCTGGACCCAAAGACACTATCTAGTAAAATCATGGAGGCTTATCAGCCCGAAAATGAGAAAGCACTGATATCTAAGAAGAGATGGAGATTTGTAAAATGATACGATCAGCTTGGGTGAGCCGAATTGCAGATGTATTTAAAGGCAGTCGGTTGTCACAAAACACAGGACAAAAGATAATTTCATTATTGTTTGCTATCCTGTTTTGGCTGTATGTTATGGATCAAGTTAATCCAGAAATGATAAAAGAACTTGAAAACATAAAAGTTGAGCTTTTAAATATGCCTAGCGTGACACAAAGTGGCCTCGTTATTATGAATGAAGAGGAATACTTTGTTAATGTTACAGTGAAAGGTCGAAGAAATGACTTATTCGATGTAACAAATGAAGACATTCGTGTTACGGCAGACCTAACTGGCTATGGCAAAGGCGATGTAAGTGTTCCACTTGAAACAAGAACGTTTAACGGGAGCTTTATTGTTGATGATTTGTCACAAAAGGAAATAAAGCTATTCCTTGATAAAGTTGTAGAAATTTCAAAACCTGTTAACTTGGATGTCGTTGGTGAAACTAAAAATGGTTATGTTAAAGGTGAGTTGGAATATGAGCCTCAGGAGATCTCAGTAAGAGGTCCTGAATCATTTGTAAATACAGTGGCAATGATATATGGCGAAATGAAAATTGACGGCACAACGAATGATTTATCTAAGGAAATCCCTGTGAAACCAGTTGATAACGATGGTAATGTTGTTGGTGGTGTAACTCTTGGAAGAGATTACATTCGAGCGTCAATCGGTGTATCAAAACTTAAAACATTGTCATTGAACGAGAGAATTACAGGACAAGCAGCAAGTGGATATGAGATTGTTAAAATACAGATCAATCCTGCGGCGGTTACAGTTCGTGGCAGTGAAGCTGCTGTTGATGTATTGGACCGTTTATACACAATGCCAATTGATATTTCAGGTATTATGAGCACTGCGACGTAGAAGTTCAACTAGATCTGCCTGAAGATATTACAGCACCATATTTGAATATTCCTGCTATAGCGACAGTATATGTGGAAGCGTATGAAACCAAGGTATTTGAAGTGCCGGCATCGAGTATTGAAATTATGGATATGAACGATGAGTTTATAGTGACTCAGAACGATATCTCAGGCGTCGTAAAAGTATCTATACGAGATATTGAGTCAGTTATGAAAAACATAGATGAGTCATCCATAAGCTTGTCATTTGATGGTTCTAACCTTAAACCCGGTATTGGAAGTGAAGTTGTCGTAAATGCTGTGCCGAGTACAAGTGTTAGAAGCATTGAAGTTGATTCTAGTACAGTACGTATCCCAGTAAGGCTTAAATCTCTAATAAATGATTTAGATGAAACAGAAACACCTGAGTCTTCAACTAATGAACCTACAAGTGAGAATTCGGATGATGCTGTAAACACTGATAATACTTCAAATCCAGAAGCAAATGGAAATGATAACAAGGATTCAGATGTAATTGATGATAATGCTGAGAGTGAATCCGAAGGTAATTTAGAAGAGTAATAGCTGATTAGACTAATTTTGAACAATTGAACGAAATTTGAAAGACTGCAAATATTTGCAGTCTTTTTTTTGTTTTGAATCCATAAAAAATGATAAAATGTAAGTATGATGAGTGAGGTGAAGCATGAAAAGAGAAATAGAACTTATACTGGATTCAACCCACGATGCCATGATCGCGGTAGACAATAGAGGTATTATTACAATATATAATGCAGCTGCAGGAAGACTCACAAGTAAATTACCTGAGGATGTAATAGGAAAACATATAGGTGAAGTTGTAGAAACAACACGCCTTCCATATATCTTAGAAACGGGAGAATCAGAACTAAACAGAAAACAAATGCTGGGTGAGATAGAAATTGTAACTAATAGAATGCCTGTAAAGAATGAAATTGGACAGGTTATAGGAGCAATTGCTGTTTTTAGGGATATAACAGAGATTCATGCTCTGGCTGAAGAGATAACAAACTTAAAAGAAATGCAGTATATGCTAGAAGCTATTTTAAATGCAACTCAGGATGCGATCTCCGTAGTAAATCAGGATGCTGTAGGCTGGTTGATTAATCCCGCCTATACGAGGCTGACTGGTTATACGGAAAAAGATATAATCGGAAAACCATCAACAGTTGATTTAGCTGAGGGTGAGAGTGTACATTTAAAGGTTCTTGAAACCAAAGAACCTGTAAAAGGCATGTACCATAGGGTAGGCCCAAGTAAAAAAGAAGTTATGACTGAGGCAGCTCCAATTATTGTTGATGGGCAACTTCGTGGTAGTGTAGCAGTTATTCATGACCTAACAGAGATTAATAAGCTGATTTCTGAACTGAATCAGGCAAAACAAATTATACGTAATCTAGAAGCAAAATATACGTTTGACGATATTATTGGTGATAGTGAATTGATGAATGCTACAGTGGCAAAAGCTAGACTTGCTGCAGAAACCCCAGCTACAATTGTCTTAAGAGGCGAGAGTGGTACGGGAAAGGAGCTTTTTTTTGCCCATGCAATTCACAATGCTTCTGATAGGAAGTTTAGTCAGTTTGTAAGAGTAAATTGTGCTGCTATTTCCGAAAATATATTAGAGAGTGAACTCTTTGGTTATGTCGAAGGTGCTTTTACTGGTGCATCTAAAGGTGGTAAGATTGGTCTGTTTGAGCAAGCAGATGGTGGAACGATATTCCTTGATGAAATTGGGGAAATAAGTTTAACGATGCAAGCTAAACTGCTACGTGTCCTTCAGGAAAAGGAAATCGTACGAGTGGGTGGTACAAAGCCGATTACAGTAGATGTAAGAATTATTTCTGCAACCAATGTAGACCTTGAGAAGGCCGTGTTTGACGGTACTTTTAGAAAAGATCTTTATTATAGGTTAAATGTATTCCCAATCCAGATTCCAGCGCTTAGGAACCATAAAGATGATATCGGAGAATTGATACGTTTTCTAATTAGTAAGTACAATCAAGAATATGGGAGACATGTTAGAGATATTAGTGACTTGGCCATGGAGCACATGGAATCCTATGATTGGCCTGGGAATGTTAGAGAACTGGAAAACTATATTGGCAGAGCTATGATCAACATGCGTATGATTGAGACAACCTTGGACAGGTACCATATGCCTGCATTTCAAACGAATATTGCTGAAATGAGTCCAGAAATTCACTTGGATCGTTTTGAAATCCCTGATATTCCAGAGGGAGAACGTAAACTATCTGTACATCTTGAAATTGTTGAGAAAAGACATATTTTATCCGTTCTTCGATCAAATGATGACAACAGGGAAGAAACAGCAAAAGATTTAGGTGTATCTTTACGATCTTTATATTATAAGCTAAAGAAATATGGAATTCATTAATACAAAATTGAATTATTCGCAAAGCCCCTTATTTAAGTTGTATTTGGACTTAACGGGGCTTTTTTTTGTTTTTATAGTGTGGTTAACACAACCGTATTATTGATTCATCAACAATGTGTCGAAAATTTAAAAAATTCTGAAAAGTTTGAAATCGCCTCAGTTGAGAAATCGATAAAAAAAATTTTAATGTTGTTGAAAGGATTGAATTTGGGAGTGTCGAATTTTGATAAGAGAACAATAAGGGGAATCCATCGGTTGGGGGGACGTTTTATGAAACGATGGGGCGTTTTAACAATAGTTATTCTAGCTGGTATTTTGTATTATGGAGGTCAGCTGGGCTCAGAAGAGATATTTCGGGAGTACGATCTGAATCAGATTATTAAACATGCTGAAGTATTATCAGCACAAGAAATGGAAGGTAGAGGCACAGGATCAAGAGGGAATGCAGTAGCGGTTTCCTATATTGAAAAAGAACTCAAAGGTATTTTAGCAGAAACACTGGGAACTCAAGCAGAGATTCAAGTGGAAACATTCTATTCTCCTGTACAAAGATATGAGAGTGAGCCCTACCTTAGGTATCCATCAACTGATGGGTCTGGAAAAAGTATTGATCTAGAGTATGGAAAAGATTTTTCAGTAGTGAACAGGCCTCGAAGCGGTAATATCGATTATTCTGGAGATCTGCTGATGGTATCGGACAGCATTTATGATATTGATCCAGAACTATTTAAGGGAAAAATAGTTATCACTCAGTTAAACCGTGTAACAGACGATCTAATTGATGATCTTAGGAGTGAGGTGCGGTTGGCATTCTGAATAGGTATACTAGAGAATTTGATCCCATGTCAACGAGTATTCCAGAAGATACGGAGCTGAATATTAGAGTGGACTGGAAAGAGGGTCACAAATATTTGTTGGAAAAGTGAGTATGAGTGCTTTTAATGATCTACTAGAAGTGGCAAAACTAAACCTAATTGAGGAGTTTTCAAGTATCAATACAGTAAAAACTTCTATATATGCTAATGAAAAGGTAACAGGATACATAAAAGGAGCCCAGCTTAGGTCTATTGCAAACTACCCAATTACGAAGAGTAATAATATTGTTGTAAAATTTCCAGGGAAATCTGCTGAGACTGAGCTGTTGTTATCTCATCTGACATAGACGGTTATGGAAAAGAGTTGACTGGTGAAATCTTACCGTCAACTGCACAGGCTATGACAGCAGGAACCTTAATAGATTTGGTTCGTGTAGTGGCTCAATCTGGTGTGACACCAGAGAAAGATATATATTTTGCCTTTCTAAATGCTTCTAAACAAGGTGATTTTGGCATGCGTAAATTGCTGGAAAGTATAAACACTGATCGACAGGTTGAGTGGATTCATATTCAGAATATGGGTGGTGTAAAACCGCTTCCAATTGTACTTGGAGACGCCAACTCTACAACATCTGATAGACAGTCAGCTTTCCAGTTGAGAATGCAACTTCATGGACGGGAAGTTGGAGCTCTAGTAAAGCGAGGTTACCCTGAGGAATATGCTCCAGGGTTCTATAGACTCGTCCAAATGGACATTCCTCATGTTCTAATTGGATCAGGGACAGATAAACATGTGGCTGGTGATGAAATAGAGTCTCTTAATACAACTAAAATAGATGAAATCAGTAGACTTGTTCAGAGTTACATCATAAGAGATGCAGTGGGTTTAAGCAAACCAGACTTCTTTGAAAGAAATCAAATTGTTCTTGTTCAACTGCTATTAGTTCTAGCAGTTCTATGTATGTACTTAAATAAACTCGCAAAAACAGTTCCAGGGCTAGAAATTATGGGCCGTAATATCCGTTACTGGAGTAACACACGTATATTTAATGGGCTATCTAGTACGATTTACTTTGTGATTCCAGCCGCTGGGTTAATGGTGTTTATGATATATCTTTTACTGTTTCCAAAGATGTTTGTCACAACAGAGTATTATGGCTTGTACAGTGGTTATTCTCCTTATTTATATGTGAAACGAACAGTTGACTTTATAGATAATCTTTTAGCAAATGGGTTCTCGTTAGAAGGACAAAGTAATATTGACATAAGAATACTGACTAGTTTGGTAAGTGGATCATTTAAGCTTGTAATACCTGCAATTATTTTAAGCATCTTACTTGGTATTCTAAAAGGATCGATAGATAGTTATAAACCAACTGACAGCAAAAACTTCATTTCACTTGCACTTTTATCTATGCCTGATGTCTTAGTAGCTTTTATTGGTCTTCAAGTGATTGTTCTTTGGTCTAAAAACGAGATGTTAATAGGACTAATTGATGTGGACGCTATGCGGGGTATTGTTATGCCTGTGCTAGCACTTTCGATCATACCTTCAGTTTATATTAGTCGGTTGGCATTAATAGTTGTTGAGGAGGAACGTCATAAAGGATACATAAAAGGTGTTCTTGCAAAAGGTGCAACGAAATGGCAGGCATATATACATCATTTACTTCCAGTAATGATGTTAAAAAATACTAGACGCAATGCCTTCTGTAATGAAACTGCTTATAGCAAATCTGATCATTGTGGAGTATTTTTATGGGTATCCTGGTATAGCAAATTATCTGATTACCCACATGGATTCGGTGACCTTGGTTCTGGTGCTATCTATGGGAATTGGCATGATGTATCTGATTCTCAACATTACATTTAAATCATTAGCAGTCGTCGTGAACCCTATGAAAAGGAGGGGCATTTAATGAAAAAGAAACTAAATGCACCACTTCTTGCAGGAGGCTTAATACTGCTTCTACTTGTATCAATCATTGTTATGCCAGGTATATATACAAAGTATAATCCGTACGGTACTGAAACCTTGAAGTCATATCAAGATGATAGCGGCAATTTTAAGTTCATGACACCACCTTTTGCACCAGATGAAAGACATAAACTGGGGACAGATGAGATGGGAAGAGATGTGATAAGTCTTATTGTTTACGGAGCGCGTCTCACAATTGGAATTAGTTTAGTCGTTGTGTTTTTTAGATTTTCGATTAGCCTTTTGATAGGCATAACAGCAGCATTTGGTAATCCGTTGGCTCAGGGGAGTATAAGGCTTTCAAATATAATTTTTAACTTTGTTCCCCCATTAATAATATGTCTGATAATCTTGAAAATTAGATTCTTTGAATCTCTTCCAAAGGAATTGTCATTCTGGATGTTTGTTTTCATGTTAACACTGGTAGGATGGTCAAGGGTTGCAGAGGTGGTTCAGTCAAGATCTGAAGATATTTTAAGGCAGGACTTTATACGGAGCGAAATATCCATAGGAAAGAATCGGGGGATGATTGCACTTACAAATGTAGTGCCACACCTTGCAGCTGAAATAACTGTAATGGCCTTTATGGAAATTGCTGTTGTTCTTGGTCTTCTTATGCAACTTGGAGCCTTCATGGTTTTTATTGGTAATATGAGAATTGTTGAAAACTCAGATCATGGTGTTATCGTATCGAAACCGATGAGCTTTGAACCTGAATGGGCGGCTATGATGGGAGCCTCTAAAACATATTTGAGATCGGCGCCGTGGCTGGTGTTCTCACCAGCGGTTGCATTTTTTATTAGTATCCTAGGATTCAATATGTTTGGGGAAGGTCTTAGAAAGGCACTGCAAGCACAAAATTCGAAATTTATGACATCTGTAAACAAATATGTAAAGCCTGCTATAGCAGGTATAAGTATTCTTATTCTAATCACTGTTGTGTCTCAAATATCTACAGCAGTGGTGGTATTAGAGTCGCCAGAAGTGGTGCCTCCTGGTAATGTGGTTAGACAAGGTGACGAAACCGCAGCCCAGTGGTTGGAAGACAGAATGAAAACGTTAGGTCTAAAACCTTTAAAGGAAGCGTATCAACATAAGTATGAGTTTGCACCTTACTGGATGACAGAGTCATCAGAACTGGCTATAGGTGAAAATATATCATTAAGTTTAGGTGAGGATTACATTATTGCAGGCTATGGAGACGGAAGCTACTCTGGAGACTTGTATGATGGTAGAATGCTTGACGTTATAGGATTTGAAAGTCCTGATCTTAGGAGTGGCCAAGTATTACTACTTGATGGTTCTCACTATAGAGTATCAATGATTGAGGCATATATTGAACATATTCAATACGATAATAACTTAAGTGCTGTTATCGTTCTTATGCCAAATCTTATTGGATATGAGAGTCTTGGTACGTTTCATGTTAATTACCCCGTTGCTTTTGTAAAAAGTGAGATGGACTTAGAGATAGAAGATGAAATTAAGACAAAGAGTAAAGTGACACTAAATCTTAGCTGTTTTGGAATCGAAGGTAAAGGCATTAATGTCTTAGGCATGTTAGAAGGTCAAGAGGACAAAGCGAATGATGAAGCTATTATTATTGGGGTGGAGTATAACTATGAATCTAATAACGAGCAGGCTGGATTAATATCAGTCCTTGAGCTTATGGAAGCTTTTTCTAAAATTAATGATCAGTTGGAACGTCGTGTAATTTTTGCTTTTTGGGATGGAAAATACAATTCTAGTGGTTATGGTGTTCAGGCGTATATGAAACATCCACTGTATCAACCTAAAGATACAGCAGCTTATATTGATATATCGGCGCAAGGTCATAAAGGTCAAGTGGTTTATGATGATTCTCATGCGCCCCATACAAGATTTTATGGTTGGAGTTTAACACAAAGGGCGCAGAAGATAGGAGATTCTGTTGGTCTCAAAATGATGAGTGATTTGACAGCGGTTAGACCAGATATTTATTCAAGAGGACCATCCAGTATTCATGTTCAATTAAGGCCTTCAGAGAATGAAAGTGAAAACTCAGTCGACGTTGAAGCCTTTGCGGGTTTCATTTATGACCTTATTTTGGGAGGTGGCTATTAATGTCGCAAGAGAAAAGCATATTGAGTATTAATAATCTGAGACTTAGTCTTCCTGTTGGTAGTGAATACGTTGAAATTCTGCATGGTGTTAATTTGGATGTGAAAGTGGGGAGAATTTTAGGCATACTTGGAGAAAGTGGCAGTGGAAAAACTGTAACAATGACCGCTGCTACTGGACTATTAGAGCAAGGGTACTGCAATATTCACAGCGGCAGTGCTGAGTTCAAAGGGGAAGATTTATTAAACAAGAACAATAAGGCCCTTGCTGAAATTCGAGGAAAACAGATTGGATTTGTGTTTCAAAATGCAATTGATTCCATGAATCCATATAAGAAAATTCGATCACAGATGAATGAAGTGTTTCGTCTACATGGTTTGGCGCCAGATAAGAAAATTGTACTGTCATCTCTAGAAGCGGTTGGTATTACAGATGCTAAAAGTGTACTTAACATGTATCCCACTCAGCTTAGTGGTGGGATGGCACAACGGGTGATGATAGCAATGGCAGGACTTCTAAGTCCAGACCTCATTATTGCTGATGAACCAACTTCTGCAATTGATGCATCTCTTAGGAAAATGGTTCTTGATTTATTTATACGGGTGAAGCGGGATAGAAATATAAGTATTGCCATGATCACCCATGATTTTGATGTTGTGGCATATGCCTGTGACGATGTAGCGGTTATGTACAGTGGTCTCATTATGGAAAAAGGTCCAAAAGACACTTTAATGAAGAGACCTCTTCATCCTTACACAAAAGGTCTTATTGAATGTGCTGGTTCTTTAGGCAAAGGAGACAGTAATCTTTTTGAATTGCCTGGTCACCCTCCTGGCCCCCACGAGTATGACAGCTTGTGCCCATTCAGATCGAGGTGTAACCAAAGGGTTGAAACGTGTAGTGAGACACTTCCTGAAATACAGATAATCGGAACTCAGTCTATTAGATGCCATAACCCAGTAGGTGGTGACAGTATATGAAAACAACACCAATACTGAGTGTATCGAATTTGAGTAAATCGTTTTATATTCGGACAGGGTTATTATCTAAACAGCGACAGGTAAAAGCTGTTCAGAATGTCAATTTTGAAGTGTTTGAAGGAGACTGTTTTGGATTGATAGGTGAAAGCGGGTCTGGAAAAACGACGATAGGAAATCTTGTTTCTAAGATGCTTGATGCAGACAAAGGGAAAGTTCTGTTTGAAGGACAGGATTTGTTCCATTTATCGCACCAAGAGACCTTAACGTGGAGGAAAACTTTTCAGATTGTATTCCAGCAGTCTAGAGAGTCCTTAGACAGCAAAAGAACCATAAGGAACATTATTAGTGAACCGCTCCTTATTCATAAAGTTGTTCCAAGAGAGGAACAGGAGCAAGAAGTAGAACGACTTCTCGGCCTTGTGGGACTTGCACCAATTTTTATGGATAAACTTCCAACAGAGTTAAGTGGTGGACAAAAGCAACGTGTTGGTATAGCAAGAGCTCTTGCTGTGCGGCCTAAAGTTCTGCTTCTGGATGAACCACTGAGTGCTTTAGATGTTAGTGTGCAGGGACAGGTTATTAATTTACTAAATAGATTAAAGCGTGAGATGGACTTGACTTATGTATTGATTACCCATGATCTAAATGTTGTACGTCAGATGTGTAATAGGGTTGCGATAATGCGATCTGGTTGTATTGTTGAAATGGGAGCCGTTTCAGCTGTTATGGAAACACCAGAGCATGAGTACACAAAAGAGTTGATAAACGCATCAGAGTTAAGCAATCAGTAATCTGTGATTTAATATGAGAAGCTGAAACATAACCGTGACATTATATGATGTCGCGGTTTTTGCGATTAAAAGTATTAAAAGTGTTAAAAGTGTTGAGAATCATTATCGGAAAAATGCAAATGAATGCACCTCTTGATCGATAATGCAAAATAATGCATGTAACTTTTTTGCAGTCTCTGTGAAAACGTTTTTCTAAGTGGCAAATTACAACAAAATTGGATGCAGGCTTTCCAAGGCTTTACAAGTTTTTCATAAAGATATCGGTAAATAAGAAAACTTGGCACGCACCTTGCACTATATATAAAGCGGAAATAAATATGGAGGTGAAGGTTTTGGCCAGAGAGTACGTACTTGTTATCAATCCGGGTTCAACTTCAACAAAGGTAGCTTTGTTTAAAGATCTGGAAAATGTGATCCAAAAGAATTTAAGTCATAGTACAGATGAACTAGACAAATTTGAGAAAATCACTGACCAGTATGAGTATCGTAAGGATATGATTCTAAACTGGATGAAAGACGAAGGCTATAGCACGAATCAGCTAAAAGCAGTTGTAGGCCGAGGCGGTCTTCTAAAACCAATGCCGAGTGGCACATACACAGTAACGGAACCGATGATTGAAGATCTGAAAATTGGTATCCAGGGAGAACATGCATCTAACCTAGGTGGTATTATTGCAAGAGCAGTTGCCGACATTGAAAAGGTTGAGGCATACATTGCAGATCCAGTTGCTGTTGACGAATTTGAAGAAGTGGCACGCGTTTCCGGTATGCCCGATATTAAAAGAAAGTCTTTACTACATGCACTGAACATTAGAGCCATTGCTCACTCAGTTGCAGCAGACAAAGGTGTACACGTCAATGATCTAAACTTGGTTGTGGCACACCTTGGCGGAGGCATCTCAGTTGTTCCTATGAGAAAAGGACGCATGATCGATGCTAACAATGCGAATGAAATGGGACCATTCAGTCCTGAAAGAGCTGGTGGACTTCCTGTAGGTGACATCGTGAAGATGTGTTTCTCAGGTGAATACACAATGAAAACTCTAAAGCCTAAGCTAAGGGGCAAGGGTGGCTTAGTAGCATACTTAGGTACAAACGATGCAAGAGAAGTGCTTAAGATGATCGAAGCAGGCGATGATAATGCAAAGCTTGTGTTCGAAGGCATGGGTTATCAGATTGCTAAGGAAATTGGTAGTATGGCAACAGCGTTAAAAGGAGACATCGATGCGATTGTTCTTACTGGCGGTGTGGCATACTCTGAATATTTAACAAGCTATATTAAGGACATGGTTGATTTTATTGCACCTGTAATTGTTAAACCAGGTGAAGATGAAATGACTGCACTGAATGAAAGTGTGATTCGTGTTCTAAACAATGAGGAAACTCCTAAAGTTTATGAGAATGAGGTGAACTAAGTTGATCACTAATTTTGAAGATCTACTTAAAGTTGCAAAAGAGCGTGGCCCTAAGACAATTTCCGTGGCATGCGCACAAGACTCTGACGTTATGCTTGCTGTAGAAGCGGCACGTGCACAAGGTATTGCTGAAGCAATTCTTGTTGGTGACAAAGTCGAAATTGAAAAAATAGCTGGTGAGAACAATATCGAAGTTTCAAACTACGAAGTTATTGACCTTAAAGATCCAGCAGAAGCATCACTAAAGGCAGTTGAGCTTGTATCAACTGGCAAAGCGCATATGGTAATGAAGGGCCTAGTGGACACGGCTGTGATCCTAAAGGCTGTACTAAATAAAGAAGTTGGCCTAAGAACGGGTAACGTTTTAAGCCATGTGGCTGTATTTGACGTAGCGAGCTACCCACGAATTCTTATGGTAACAGATGCTGCGATGAATATTGCACCAGACGTTCAAGGTAAGAAGCAAATTCTTGAGAACTCACTTATAGTAGCAAATGCACTGGACATTGAAGTGCCTAAGGTTGGCGTAATCTGCGCTAAGGAAAAGGTAAATGAAAAGATGCCAGCGACTGTTGACGCTGCTGAGCTTGTTCGTATGAACGAAGCTGGTGAAATCAAAAACTGTATCGTAGGTGGTCCATTTGCTTTAGACAACGCTGTTTCTGAAGAAGCTGCAAAGATTAAGAAAATCGATCATCCTGCTGCTGGTAAGTGTGACATTCTACTTGCTCCAACAGTTGAAGCGGGCAATGTACTATATAAAGCACTAAACTTCCTATGCTCAGCTCAAAGTGCGGGCATTATCGTTGGTGCTAAGGCCCCTGTTGTTCTGACATCACGTGCAGACAGCGATGCATCAAAGCTTAATTCAATCGCACTTGGCGTACTGATGGCAGCTAAGATGTAATAATCAAATGCCGATCAGCCATAAATATAAAAAGGCGACGGTGAATTGAAATTATAAAAAAAGAATAATCTGCTCGCTAAAGTGAAGGTTCTACGGCAAATGAACCAGCTTATAGATAAACGTGACAGATTCAAATAAAAAAAATAGAGTCCCGAATACACCAATTCGAGGATTATGAAGTAAAGTCGTTTGGGAGAGGCACGTATAAACACTATACAAAGCGGATAATAAAGGCAGGTGCATGATGCAAGAGTATCGTATTTTAGCGATCAATCCTGGTTCTACATCAACTAAGATCGCAATTTTTGATAATGACAAATCAGTTTTCGAAGAAACACTTAGACATCCTTCTGAAGAAATCAATAAGTATGACACGATCTTTGATCAGTACGATTTCAGAAAGAAAGTAATTCTAGACACTCTAGAAGAAAAAGGAATTAACTTAACTAAACTTTCAGCTGTAGTAGGCCGTGGGGGTCTTCTAAAGCCTATCAAAGGTGGTACTTACAGCGTTTCAGAAGATATGATTGCAGACCTTAAGGTTGGCGTTCTAGGGGAACATGCTTCGAACCTAGGTGGCATCCTAGCGAATGAAATTGCATCATCTCTAAATATTCCATCATTTATCGTTGACCCAGTTGTAGTTGACGAAATGCATGACGTTGCAAGAGTTTCAGGTATGCCTGAGCTAGATAGAAAATCTATCTTCCATGCTCTAAACCAAAAGGCTGTAGCACGCCGTGCTGCTGCTGAAATGAACAAGCCTTATGAAGAATGTAATTTTGTAGTGGCTCACATGGGTGGCGGCGTATCTGTCGGTGCACATAAGCTGGGTCGCGTAGTTGACGTAAATAACGCACTTGACGGCGAGGGTCCATTTAGCCCTGAGCGTGCTGGCGGTCTACCAGTTGGTGACCTTGCTAAGCTTTGCTTCTCAGGAAAGTATACTCTAGCTGAAATCAAGAAGCTGATCAAAGGTAACGGCGGTCTAGTTGCTTACCTAAATACAAACGATGGTCGTGAAGTGAACAAGATGATCGAAGCTGGCAACGATGATGCTGGTGTGATCTATGAAGCAATGGCTTACCAGATTTCTAAGGAAATTGGTGCTTGCGCAACTGTTCTTAAGGGCAATATCGATGGTATTATCCTGACAGGCGGCATCGCTTACGATAAGAAGTTCGTAAAGTGGATCAGCGATAGTGTTGAGTTCATGGGCAAAGTTATTGTTTACCCTGGTGAAGACGAAATGAAGGCCCTTGCTGAGGGTGGTCTTCGTGTTCTTAAGGGTGAAGAAACAGCTCAAGAATACAAATAAGTAATATTAGGACAGGTGAAAATGAACATGTTAAGTGATAACCGTATTCGTCTTATAGTAGGTCACTATGGTAGTGGTAAAACTGAATTTGCTGTGAATTACACAATGAAACTCGCTGAACTTGGTCGAAAAACTGCAATTGCAGATATGGATATTGTTAATCCGTATTTCAGATCAAGAGAAAAAGCACAAATGATGGAAGATGTCGGCATTCGTGTGATCAGTGGGGCAAGAGGTCATGCCGCTAATCTGGCTTTACCAATGATGACGGCAGAAGTACAAGCGCCGCTACAAGATCATTCTTATGACCTTGTTGTTGATATCGGTGGAGATGCAGCGGGTGCAACTGCAGCAGCTCAATATAAGCGTTACTTCAAAAACGGCGACTATGACATGTTTTGTGTTATTAACCGCTACAGAACGGAAACATCAACTCTTGAAGGCTGTATGTACCAAATCAAGACAATCGAAGCAACTTTAGGTGCTAAGGTAACTGGTCTTATTAATACAACCCACATGTTAAGAGAAACGACTGTGGAAGATGTTCTGTTCGGTCAAGAACTTGTTGAAGAAGTGTCAAAAGAGCTGGATATTCCTGTTCGCTATATTTCTACTCTGGAAAAGGTTGCTGAAAAGCTCCCAGGAAATTTAGAAGGTGAGATTTTCCCAATTCAGATGTATATGCGTCCAGACTGGCTCTAGACCTGATAATAATAGATCTGGGGTATCATGAGATGTTTCATGAATACTCCAGATAATATACCGTAAAACAAGGAGGGTATAAACGTGGCTGCAAAAGGTAAAGTAATATTTAATGAAGATATTTGCAAGGGCTGTGGTCTTTGTACAACAGCTTGCCCAGTAAAAATCATGACGCTTGATACAGACCGTATCAACAAAAAGGGCTACCACCCAGCAACTGTAACAGATATGGATAAGTGCATCGGATGTGCAAACTGTGCAATGATGTGTCCAGATTGCGTTATTACTGTCGAAAGAGAAATGGTATAAGGATAGCAGGGAGGAAACAACTAAAATGGCTAAAGTGCTTATGAAAGGTAACGAAGCAATTGGTGCAGCTGCTATTAAAGCAGGATGTAAATACTTCTTCGGTTACCCAATCACACCTCAAAACGAAATTCCTGAATATATGTCTAAAGAAATGCCAAAGAACGATGGCGTTTTCCTACAAGCAGAATCAGAAGTTTCAGCAATCAACATGGTATACGGCGCAGCAGGTGCTGGTGCTCGTGTAATGACTTCATCATCTTCACCAGGTATTGCTCTGAAGCAAGAGGGTATCACATACATCGCAGGTGCTGAACTGCCTGCAGTAATCGTAAATATCGTTCGTGGTGGCCCTGGTCTAGGTGGCATCCAGCCTGCACAGTCTGATTACAATCAGGTAACTCGTGGTGGTGGTAACGGTGACTACAAGCTTCTTACTTATGCTCCAGCTAACCTACAAGAGATGGTTGATCTGGTTCAAGAAGCATTCGATCTAGCTGACTTCTACCGTAACCCGGTTATGGTCGTTGGTGACGGTATGATCGGTCAAATGATGGAGCCAATCGAATTTAAGGAAATCAAGTCTGGTAAGACTCTTCCTGAAAAAGACTGGGCTACAATCGGTACAAAAGGTGCAAGAAAGCCAAACATTATCAACTCTCTAGCACTTGATCCTCAAGATCTAGAAGACCACAACGTTAAACTACAAGCGAAGTACGACACAATGAAGCGTGAAGAAGTTCGTTTTGAAGAATACAACATGGAAAATGCTGAAATCGTATGTGTTGCTTACGGTACAACTTCTCGTATTGTTAAGAACGCAATCGATGCTCTTAAAGAAGAAGGCATCAATGTTGGTCTAATTCGTCCAATCACTCTATGGCCTTTCCCAATGAAGCCATTCGCAGATATTCCAGAAACTGCAAAGGGCATCCTAACAGTTGAAATGTCTATGGGTCAAATGATCGATGACGTTAAAATTGCTAATGAAGGTCGTCTACCAGTTGATTTCTACGGTCGTTCAGGCGGTATGATTCCAGAGCCGGATGCGATTAAAGACAAGATCAGAGAAATGGTCGGAGGTGCAAAATAATGTCAGTAGTATTTGAAAGAACTAAAGGACTTGTTGAAAAAAAAGAAACACACTATTGTCCAGGATGTACACATGGTATTATTCACCGAATTACTGCTGAAGTTCTTGAAGAACTAGGCGTTATGGGTGAAACAATTGGTGTTGCACCAGTTGGTTGTGCTGTACTGGCTTACGAATACTTTAACTGTGATATGCATGAAGCTGCACACGGTCGTGCTCCGGCTGTTGCAACAGGCATCAAGCGTGTTCACCCTGAAAAAGTAGTTTTCACTTATCAAGGTGACGGTGACCTTGCTTCAATCGGTACTGCAGAAGCTGTTCACGTTGCACATAGAGGTGAAAAAATCACTACAATTTTCGTAAACAATGCTATTTACGGTATGACAGGTGGTCAAATGGCGCCAACGACTCTAATCGGTCAAAAGGCTACAACATCTCCACTAGGTCGTACAGTTGAGCACTCAGGTATGCCTTTAAAGGTATCTGAAATGTTTGCTACAATTCACGGCGCTGCATACATAGCACGTGTATCTGTTGATACGCCAGCTAACGTACGTAAAGCTAAGAAAGCAATCAAGGAAGCATTCCAGTGCCAGATCGACGGTAAAGGCTTCTCAATGGTAGAAGTACTGTCTACATGTCCAACAAACTGGGGTATGACGCCAATGGATTCTCTAACATGGTTACGTGACAATATGATGCCATACTACCCAATGGGCAACTTCAGAACACCAGAGGAGGACAAATAGAATGGTAAATGAAAAGGTTATTTGCGCAGGTTTCGGTGGCCAAGGCGTTATGTCTATGGGTCAACTATTAACATACTCAGGTATGGTTGAAGGCAAGCAAGTTTCATGGTTACCATCATATGGTCCAGAAATGCGTGGCGGTACGGCAAACTGTAACGTTATGGTTTCTGACAAAATGATCGGTTCTCCAATCATTACAAACGATGCATCTTGTGCAATCGTTATGAACCTGCCTTCTCTTGATAAATTTGAATCAGACGTTACTGCTGATGGTCTAGTGCTTGTTAACAGCTCTTTAATTGAAAAGAAAGTTACTCGTACTGACGTTAAAGCGGTATACATTCCAGCAAACGAAGTTGCTAATGATCTTGGCAACCCACGTGTTGCGAACATGGTTATGCTTGGTGCATACATCGAGCTTAACTCACCTGTAGCACTTGCTACGGTTAAAGAGACTCTTAACAAGCTGTTTGGCGCGTCAAAGTCTCACCTTATTCCAATCAATGAAGAAGCCCTTGAAAGAGGCGCGGCTCTTGCTAAAGAAGCAAAGTAATTCTTCAGGAATTTAATTTGGTATAGACAAATCCTTCAAAGCGCATACCAGCGCAATTCGACAGATTTGTTTTCATACTCCTAATTTTCATCACTTTCAGAGTGTGTTACTCTGAGCGGAAGTGAAAACTTCCTAGTAGCGCTATTGTTGTAAGTTTTGCAACAAAGCGTCTCACTTACCAATTACTCATTCTCTTGTTGTTGCGGTAACCCTCCGTAGGGTTACCGCGTTTTTTTTGCGCGAAAGGCAACAGGACTGCATGAAAATAGAGGTAAGTACTCATATGTGAGCTCGCTCAAATATGAGTACTTACCTCTATTTTCATATAGTTCGCGCCCCGCGAACCAGGAAATCGAAGATTTCATTACATCCCAATCCAATCATAAAACTTTTCCTAATCCCATTAATAACCTGTTACTTATACCGATACTAAAGGTATAAAGTTAATATCAAGGTGCAATTTCAAAATCAAATTTTATCACTCAAGATTCATATAGATGGGCAGGTGACGGTTATGAACATTGGATTTAAAAAGAGGTTTTTAGCTTGGATTGTTGATTTCACGATAACAAGTGCTGTTGGATTTGTTATCGCAATTGGTGTGGCATCTTATATTGGAATAGAGCTAGCACCTAAGTTATATGGTGAGCAGCCAATGCTTATGGCAGGGGTGTATTTTTTCTTACCGTTTATTATTGATTGGTTGTACTTTGCTGGACTGCATAGTAGTCCAAAACAAGCGACTATTGGCAAACAAATAATGAAAATAGTTGTGACAACTGACAAAGGTGACAGATTGACATTTGGCAGAGCAACTTTAAGATATATTGTAAAAATACTCTGTGTTATGGTGCTGGGTCTTGGGTTTCTTCCAATCAAGTTTACAAAGAGAAAGCAAGGTTTACATGACCTATTTGCAAGCACTGTAGTTGTTGATCGAGAATGTTGTGACCACTCTAACGTAACCGACCTACTAAGCTTTAGAGAATCTCCTGAACATAAAAAAGCTAAATAGAATAGGAAACAATCTGTAATTAAGCGCCTAGTTACTTAGGCGCTTTTATAATGCGTGAAATGAGAGAGAAAGTTTTTGTAGTGTGAAATTGAACACTTATAAGCAGTTTAAGACTTCTTATAAGAATTTCAGTACATCAAACAGAATCATCTTTATACTGAGTGTAGGTTAATCAATGACACCCAAAGGAGAAAATAATGAACTTCAATAGACGCAAAAAAAATAATTGTCATCTTTAGTATTCTGATACTTTGTTTTTCACAGGTAACATTTGCAACATCAGCACCTGATCTACAGTCGTTGAATAGCATTCTTTATGATTTTACTAAATCCAATAATGTACCTGGAATGAGCGTCGTAATTACTGAAGGGAATGAAACAATCCTAGAAGGTGGATTTGGTTACAATCAAGATGAAAAAATGGATGTGCACACACCTACTTATATTGCTTCTGTTACAAAATCTATGACTGCAACAGGTATTATGTTGCTTTCAGAAAGAGGACTGTTGGATATCAATGCACCTATTACAATGTACATTCCTGATTTTAGGTTAGCTGACCATCGTGAGGACGAAATAACAGTACTTCACTTAATGAGCCATACATCTGGTCTGTCTAGCAGTCAGTTTGAATATGATGAAAAAAAATAATGATAAAAAATCAATTTGTTGCAGAATGGACCAAGGCAAAACTTGTGACAGAACCTGGAGAATCATTCTCATACAACAATGGTGGATACGCACTGCTGGGGCTGATAATTGAAGTGGTAAGTGGAGAGTCCTATGGTATGTACATGAAGTCTGCCCTTTTCGAACCTTTACAAATGACTGGAACGATAACAGCAGAACATGGAGATGTGAGTCTACAGGGGTATAGTGCAATGTTCGGTTTTAATGTTCCTCGATCTGAAGTGACATCTACAATTGATACTTCGGCTGGTTCTATGATTAGTACAGCAAGTGACGTGTCTAAGTTTTTACAATTTCAACTAACAGGTTTAGATGCAAAGGGCCGCGAATTATTGAGCCCAGGATCATTGTCAACACTACATACACCACTTAATCCTATAAGGAGTGAAGCACAGGGATTTATGGTTGAACACTATGGTGATGTGGCTACATTTGGTCATAATGGAGATTTATTGAGTTTTGCAGCTAAAACAGTGGTTATTCCACAGTCAAACCGTACAATTACCTTACTCATGAATAAAAATCACTTAGGTGTAACAACTTTAGGACTTAATAGTTTGATGGCAGATCTAGTGCATTTACTTGAAAAGACAGATGCACCAAGTGTTCCTTGGGTAAAATGGGCAGTTAAGTTTTATCCTATAATTATGCTTTTAGATTTTCTATCAAATGCATGGGGAATTCGAAAAATTAAAAGTATTTCTAGTGGCGAGCTTCATAAACTGAATAAATCTTTGCTAACATCGAGTACTATTGCTACTCTACTTTTCGGTTTACCAGTTATTCTCAGCTTCTTCATGAACAGAGGGGTCGATTACAAAATGATTTGGGGAATGGCCCCCGATTTATTGATCTTTGTTTTGGCTTCGGCAACCTTATATCTAGTGAAAAGTATAATTGTGGTAAAGAAGCGTTTCTTTGCTTAAGCACAAACAATTGGGTTAATGAAAGACGAACCTAGAAGCAATATAGTTTGGATTCTTTTCTGAAGCGTCTGCAAAAGCAGACGCTTTTTATTTATAAATCTTACATATATTTAGTGGAAAATAGATATAATTCTATAATTGCATTGACAAAAACTTCACAACAGACTAAACTGACTGAGGATAATTGATAATGATTATCGGTTACATAGAGCTATACTTAGGAGGGTTATGATGCAAAAAAGAATATTTGTGAAATCACTTGCTATAGTGACGGTTGTCGCAGGGCTTTTGGCAGGGTGCTCAGTAAACGCTGAGGAAGGCACTGAAGCAACGAATGCTGTTAGTACAAAAGATGAGGCAGTACAAGAGTTGAGTGCATTTGAGACATGGGCAAGTAGTGAACTTGAGTGGCCACAGTGGGCTGAACCAATAGAAATGGAAATTTCTGAAGATGTAAAATATGGACCTTCAGTTAGAAAAACATTTAGCATTGAAGAAGCTCATGAAGCAATTGGGAAATTAAGATTCCTGGTTGAAAATTCGGAGCCAACTGAGAAGTACCCTTACCATAACATTTGGAAAAACAGTTTGGGGACTGGACTCCTAAATCTAGGTGAGTATCAACTTGCATATCATTTCTTAAATGATGTATATAATCTTCCAGACGATGCAATTTACGGTTCAGAAATGGTAGATGAGAATTTAGTTATGCTGACAAAAGCGGAGAAAACACCTGAGAAAATTCTTCACGGGAGACTCATAAAGGCGGTTTCAAAGGCAGGATTCGTGGACGAAGTACTTGAACTATATGCCAAGGAGGACTATTCGAGTCTTGAAAACACACATTCATGGGGACTGACATCAGCTGCATGGGCAATGAAGAACATTGGTGAATATGAAGAAGCGTATAAACTGTTTGATCTAGGGTATCAACCAGAACCATTTGGTGAAGAAAGACCTTATCAAGCGTCATCAAATCTTCTTGCTGCTGCTTCATTTGCCTATCATAATGGCAACTATGATAAGGCAATTGAATATACAGACAGGATTGTATCTGAAGGTGTTGAGCCACTGAATCTTGCATATTTTAAAGGTCAGGACCTAGAATCAGAAAGAAGAATGGTTTATTTCTCAAGACACTGGCAGTCATCTTATGAAATTGCAGAGGGATTACACAAACTTGCGCTAAGAGCACAAGACGGTGAGATCGCAGATTTTAACGCATTAAATGATGGCGTTTATACGAGCACTAACACTGGCTATATGCTGACACCGATCAATGTTGAAGTTACTGTTGAAGGTGGAAAAGTTACAAACATAAACGTTGATCAACCAGATGAGAAAGATGATAGATCAGCGGCGGCACTCGCGACATTGCCTGACAGAATTGTTGATTCTAGCTCCCTAGAAGTAGATTCAATTTCGTCGGCAACTATATCGAGTGAATCGATTAAACTAAGCGTTGCTGAGGCCCTTCTACAAGCAAAATAATAGTTAATTATGCAACGGTGGCGACTGCCATCGTTGCATCTGTTTTAAATAGGAGTAAGTAATTGAAATGTAAAAAACACGTTCGTAGAATAATTCAATATGCAGCATTTCTACCTGTTACTGTGATGCTATTGTCAAAATTACAATGGTTTCCCACAGCATTAATTGTAAGCACTGCACTTGCGGGTGCGTTCTATTGTGGATACCTCTGTCCATTTGGACTCTTACAAGAAATTGCGGTTGATATTCGTAAGAAGCTAAAGTTAAAACCTGTAGTAGTTACGAATTGGCTGGACAAATTACTCAAAAGCCTTCGTTATGTAATTTATATATGCGTTTCTGTTTTGTCCATTGATCTGATTATGGTTTTATTGAAATATGATCCAAGAAGTAACTTGTATAGTATTCTTACCGGAAAAGACATTAACGGGATAATGCTCATAAGTATTGTAGTATTTTTCTCGCTTAGTTTATTCATCGATAGGGCATTTTGTAGATATTTGTGTATTAAAGGTGCATTATACGGTATCTTGAGCAAATTTCGAATTGTTTCAATTCGAAGGAATAAGTCGTCATGTGTTAACTGTAAGAGGTGTGATAAGGCATGTCAGATGAATATTTGTGTTTCACAGGTAGAGCATGTAGATTCAATGGCATGTATAAACTGCTTTGAATGTATTAAATCTTGTCCTGTGAAAAACACATTGAACTTTAGACCATGCCCTAAAAACGTTTTAGGAAAAAGGATTGCAGTGTTAACCACAGCTTTATTAATTGGTTTTATTCACTATCAACATCTTGCAAATCAAAAAGTCGAAATGGTTGATGCTGTTGAAACAATAGAGGATAATGCTATTTACTATAAAGGGACTGGTGAAGGCTACAACGGTGATTTAACAGTCAAAGTTGGAATTGAAAATGATATAATCACGACAATAAAGGTAATTGACCACCAAGAGGACTATGAATGGTATTCAAAAGCAAAAAAAGCCTATCATAGACGCGATTATTGAAGCTCAGTCAACTGAAGTGGATGTTGTTAGTGGCGCGACGTATTCATCACTTGGTATTATAGAGGCCGTTGAGAATGCTATGAAGAAAATTCAAGAATAAGTTCAATACTAAAAATCCTTCGAGATCAAATGATCTAGAAGGATTTCTTTATGATTAAAATGTGTCATCTCAAGAAACGGCTGTAGACTTAGAATCCTTCTGTATTCCTAGATACAATGCGTCACCATACTGACTATATTGATACTAAATGTTATTAAAACATCTGAATTAGAATAGTTTTGTTTATGATATTATAGTAAACTAAAGTGTCGTTAAAAAAAATTATAATGGGATATACGTTAGAGAGGTTAAATAAGTTTAACGTATTCTGAATACAACTAGGGGGGACTATGGGAAACAGAAAACCTATAGAAAGAGAGAAATCTCTAGATGGCGGAAAATCTATGGAAGGTACAATAAGAAAAATAATTACATTGTCTTGGCCGGTAATGGTCGGCACTATTTTACAGACACTAGTTTATACATGTGACTTGTTCTTTGTATCTAAATTAGGGACGGAGTTTGCCTCTGCAGCTGCGCTGGGTACATCTGCTGCAGGTGTAGTGTTTGTCATGGCAGCGCTGGTTGGCGCTGGAACAATTGCTATAGCAGCTAGGGGATTTGGTGAAAATGACTGGGACAAAATAAGATCAGCAACAGGTAATGGGCTTCTATTAGCAATGTTGTTTGGTCTTGTTATTGGAATAGGTGGGCAACTTGCATCAGATTTTATAGTGAGGGATGTCTACGGAGCAACAGATATTGAAACAGTCGGTCTTACTAAAGCGTATTTAAATCTTGTTTTATGGGGAACTGTTTTTGTGTTTATCAATTTTAGCATGAGAAATATTCTTCAGGGCACAGGTGACACAATGAGCCCTCTAATAATATTTGGTATTACGAATGTTATGAACATCATACTGGACCCACTTCTTATATTTGGATTTGATATGGGAATCAAGGGGGCGGCACTGGCAACTGTCATTTCTCTAGGGCTGGGAGTTTCATGATTATTGGCCGAGTTGTTCAGAAAATATTTGATGGTAAAACAAGTGTGTTTCTTCCCTACTTACAGATTGAAAAGTCAAGAACAGCACAGATTTTAAGGGTTGGATCATGGGCCTGTATTCAGCAAATATCAAGGCCGATAACAGGGATGTTAATGTTTGCAATTGTGCTTAGGGCAGGTGGGAATGCAGGCACAGCAGCATTTGGAATCGGTGGTCAATTATTTGGCTATACATTTATTTTTTTTATCAGGTCTATCTGTTGCAGTTTCCATTATGGTAGGACAGGCACTTGGTAGAGGAGACTCAAAGGAACTTGATCATTTAATTAAAGAAGGACTTAAACTAGGGGCTATTAACATGGCCTTGTTTGCAATTCCATATGTTCTATTTCCCCAAGTATTCTTTAAGCTGTTTTTAACAGATCCAGAAGTGTTGGCTATAGGAACCCGGTATTTAAGAATTGTTTACATAGGTATTACTGTGGTTATATTCCCTGTAATTTACGGTGGTGTTTTCCAAGGGGCTGGTGATACAAAGCCAGCTATGATATCATCACTAGTGGCAAATATGGTTTTTAAGGTTCCAGTGGCATGGATTTTGGTAAACATATTTAGTATGGGTACTGATGGCGTCTGGTGGGCAGTAGCTGGCTCGGTATTTGTTGAGGCGGCCATTGGTCATGTATATATCAAGAAAGGCAGCTGGAGGGAATTTCAGCTTGACTAAGGTGGTTTATGGAATTCGTTAAGGCAATGCTTCTTATCCTGATCGCAGAGATGGGAGATAAGACTCAAATCGTTGCAATGGCTTTTGCAACTAAGTATAAATTACACCAAATACTGATGGGTGTTGCGATTGGGTCAGCAGCAAATCATGGGCTTGCGATTTTATTCGGAACCTTATTAACACAATACTTAGATATGAAAATTATACATTCTGCAGCAGGGGTATTATTTTTGATATTCGCATTTCTTTCACTGGATCTGGAGGATCCAGAAGAAGAAGAAGAGTCAAAAGAAAAATTTGGCCCACTTATTACTGTTGCTTTGGCATTCTTCATTGGAGAGCTTGGAGACAAAACACAGTTAACAGCATTGTCCCTGTCTACAGATGCAGTTTATCCCTTGTTAATTCTTTTAGGAACAACTACAGGTATGGTACTTACCAGTTTACTTGGGATACTAATTGCCCAAAGATTTGGTGAGCGAATTCCTGAAGAAATTATGAAGGTCTTGGCAGCTTGTGCATTTTTAATTTTTGGGTCACAGAAAATGCTTCAAGCGGCAAGTTTGTTTAATCTCTCAACGAGTATTGTTATTGTTATTGGAGGTGTACTCATTGGAATTATGGCTATTCGATTTAGACAATTTCATAGTCGAGTGCAGTCTGTACGTGAAACACGTCTAAAACAAAAATCGGCAGCCCTATATAGAACGATTAACATTGTAAAGAGCGGTCTTGAATCAATGTGTCATGGTGAAGAACACTGTGGCAAATGTAAAGGGCATGATTGTTTAATCGGTTACATGAAACTTGTTTTATCCCTTCTTGAAAAAGGGGAGGATGTTCCTGAACATATGTTGCATGTGGTACGGAATTTAATCCATAGAGACGTGAACAAAGGCACCCTGTATAAAACAATGAAAGCACTACTAAGTTATTACAATGCACATCCAGAGGAGTTTCTTGATAATGTGACATTAGCACAACTTAGAAAAGCACTTGAAGCTCTACTTTTGATTGATATGCCAAAGGGCGTTGTAGATTACGCCGAATATAAGACTTGGATTGACGAGAAATTGAAAGAACCAGTTGAAGTGACTCAGTTTGAGCTATAGAAATCTAAAAACTAATCCATAATAACTAATCCATAATAACTAATCCATAATAACTAATCCATAATAACGATTGGAACACCTAAATTCTTTCACAAGAGCTTGGGTGTTTTTTTTATCTTCATAATGTCTTCATAGTCTTAAGTTATATTGATGGTGTAACAAAGATACTTGGGAAATATATAGACAATTGATTGTGAATTGATTTAAGGAGGATATTATGGGATTAATAGTCTGATAGCGATAGGTTTAATCATTTATGCCTTCTGGAGCCCGAAGAATGGTGGGTTACCAGGACGAGATAAATCTGCTTTAGAGATTCTCAAAGAAAGATATGCAAAAGGTGAAATTGATGAAGAAGAGTATAAACGTCGAAAAGAAACATTAACTGAAAAATAGGTATTAAACAGAAAGTGGTGATGATATGAGAAGAAAACCTAAATGGTGGGCATTAATACTAGCAGTTGTCCTTTTAGCTGGTAGTGGCCTTATGGCTTTTAAGTTCCATGGTTACGGAGGGCGAGGTTTTAATAAGTTAGACATGTTTGACGGACGAGGTCATATGTCAGAGCGTTTTGAGAAGTCATGGGATGATAAAGACTGGGATAATAAAAACTGGGGTCATCATGGAAAAGGTCACGGTATGACTTATGAAATGTCAGAAGAAGACCTTGCAATGACACCGGACGAATATGCCAAAGCAGTAGCCGTGAAAATGTATGGTGAAGATGCTCAAGTTGAAGCGCTGGAAATAGCGGAAGACGGTGTTGTTGCCTATCAGTTGTTAATAGAAGGCAAACTCCTTCAAGTGCTTCTTATCGATCTTGAAAATGAAAAAGCTTCGTTTATGTTTAGGTAAGAAATGTATTAATAAGAAATGTTAAGATGAGAAAAAAAATGGCATAATAGAGGCAGGGGAACTCTGCCTGAAATAATAAAGTGATTTGAGTGACCCGGCATAAACTTATGCCGGGTTTTAATTATTAATTATGGAGGACATTATGTCTGAAAAAATGAAAGTGCTTGTTGTAGATGACGAACAGAATATTGTCAATGTCATTAAGGCCTATTTAGAAGCCGAAGGACATGATGTTATAGAGGCGTATAACGGTATTGAAGCCTAGAGGCCTTTAATAAGGAGAGACCAGATTTTGTAATACTGGATTTAATGATGCCAAAGGTTAGTGGTGAAGAGGTATGTATTTCAATTAGATCAGGATCTGATGTTCCGATAATTATGTTAACTGCCAAAGTTTCTGAAAAAGAGAAAATATCAGGGCTTGATATCGGCGCAGATGATTATGTATCAAAACCTTTTAGTCCAGGAGAGCTTATGGCAAGAGTAAGGGCAATTAGTAGAAGGCGAACGCCCCCAAAAGAAAGTCAGACAATATTCGATGATGGGTACATGAAAATAGATGATCGTTCAAAACAAGTGACGATAGGAAACCAAATTATAAGTTTAACAGGAACAGAATATGACCTCCTTGTACTTGTTAGTGCTCATAATGGAAGAGTTTTTAGCCGTGAGGAACTCATAAACCAAGTGCTCGGCTATGATTATGACGGATATGACAGAACCATCGATACGCATATTAAAAATTTAAGAAAGAAAATTGTGAAACCATATATAGAAACAGTGTATGGAATGGGGTACCGGTTTAAAGGGGATGCAGTTCATGATGAAAACTAGATCAAAAATGATCATTTGGTTTCTGATTGTCATAGTCGTGACGTCTGGAATTGTCGTTACATCCATTAGCAGAAGTCTTGGTGATCAGTTCAAAATATTTTTAACGGCCATGTCAGAAGGTCAGATTTCCGAAATAGAAAACTTTGTTAGTGAGGAATACACTCAAAATGGGTGGCAGGGGAGTTTTGAAGGAAGAATGATGAGCCTTGCAAAAGACAATAAAATAAGTTTTGTTTTGAAAGATGCAGATGGTGTAAAACTATTTGAATATACGTATGAGGATAAGTTTGATAAATGGCGAAAAGGTATGCCAATGCATATGCACCGAGATTGGAATGAGAAGTTTGAAGAGGAGTGGCCAAACAGTTCAATACGTGTGATCAGGGATAAAAGCGGGAACCAAGTAGGGGTACTGGAACTGGAACTTCATAAAATTGATGAATCCGCAGTTCCTGCAATGGATTTTCAAAGAAATATGACAAGCTCTTTTGTGAGAGCATTTGCGGTTGCAGGTTTTATCGGGATTTTTCTAGCACTTATTCTAGCAAGAAAATATTCAAAACCACTTAGAGATATGAAAACAATTGCAGAAAATATGAAATCTGGAGATTTGACAGCACGAATTCTTGAAAAAACAAGACACATCAGAATTAACGGCCCTTGCACAAGCGTTGAACCACCTTTCCGATTCGCTTGAAATCCAACAGGTTTTAAGGTCGCGCCTTGCTTCAGATTTATCCCATGAAATAAGAACGCCGCTCAGTGTTCTTAAAAGCCACCTCGAAGCAATTAGGGATGGTATATGGACCCTTGATGAAAACAATATGAATATACTTCTTCGCGAGACCGATAGACTTATGAATATGGCTGAGCAAATTCGATTCATAGAAGATATAGAATCTCACGAACTGAATTTGAATAGGGCTACTATAAAACTGTCCCCTTGGCTTGAGGAGATTGTTGGATATTTTAGACCTGAAATAGAAAAACAAGGTAAAAAAATAGAACTGGTGTCTCTAGATGAAAGCGCTTCAATAGATACAGACAAGTTTAAGCAGATTATGTTTAATCTTATTACCAACGCAATGCATCACACAGAATCTGGAGACACTATAACCGTAAGATTAAAGAAGGCAGATTCAGGAATAGTATTAGAAGTAGAAGACACTGGAAAAGGCATAACGAAGTCTGCAATAAATCATATATTTGAACGCTTGTATCGTAGCGAGGACGCAAGAAGTCGTCATAATGGTGGATCGGGCCTTGGCCTTACTGTGGTCAAAAGTCTTGTGGAAGCTCACGAATTCAAAGTCGAAGCAGAAAGTGAGATAGGTAAAGGTACAATCATGCGCATCATTATGGTAAAATAGAAACAGTTTGACAATAACCCGTTTATCCGGGCAGAATTCCAGGAGGAAGTAGAGTGGGTAAATTATTCGGCACAGATGGTGTGCGTGGTGTAGCAAATACTGAGCTAACAAATGAACTAGCTTACAAACTTGGACGCTTTGGCGCTCATGTACTAACTGAGAATAAAGGCAGAGCAAAAATTCTAATTGCAAAAGATACTAGAGTGTCTGGCGATATGCTTGAGTCAGCAATGATTTCGGGTATTCTTTCTGCTGGTTGTGACGTTATAAAAAAAATTGGTGTGCTTCCAACACCTGCTGTAGCATATTTAGTAAGACATCTGGATGTTGATGCTGGTGTTATGATTTCTGCATCACATAATCCTGTAGAATACAATGGTATTAAGTTTTTCGACAAAGATGGATTCAAACTTCCTGATTCAGTAGAAGGTAGAATTGAAGATTTTATTCTAAATGATAAAGATCTTCCAAACAATCCGTCAGGGGTTGATCTGGGTAGAAAAACTGAAGTTTTCAGAGCAATGGATCTTTACGCTGATTACGTAAAGTCGACAATTGACGTGAATTTTGAAGGTATAAAAGTGGCTGTTGATGCTGCCAATGGTGCTGCATATGAAGTGGCAAGAAAAACACTTAAAGACTTAGGTGCAGAGGTTTCATGTATTCACTCAGAACCAGATGGTTTTAATATCAATGCTGAATGTGGTTCAACACATCCTGAAAAGGTAGCGGCTGAGGTTATTATGACAAGATCTGATATTGGTCTTGCTTTTGATGGTGATGCTGACCGTTTAATTGCAGTTGACGAAACTGGTCGTGTTGTTGATGGTGACAAAATCATGGCTATTTGTGGAACACATATGAAGTCTCAAGGCAAACTAAACAACGATACGATTGTTGCAACTGTGATGAGTAACCTTGGACTTGATATTGCAATGCAAGGAGAGTCTGTAAAGCTTGAAAAAACAAAGGTTGGAGACAGATACGTGCTTGAAGCAATGAAAGCTGGACAGCACAGTCTTGGTGGTGAGCAGTCTGGACACATTATCTTTTTAGATCACAATACTACAGGTGATGGACTTCTAACAGCTGTACAACTTATTAATGTTATGAAAGAAACAGGCAAAAAATTATCTGAACTTGCAGATATTATGGACACATATCCACAAGTACTTAAAAATGCGAAGGTTACAAACTCAAAGAAACATGCTTATGGTGATGATGAAGTGATTGTTCAGCGAATTGCTGAAGTAGAGAAACACTTCAGTGGTCAAGGCCGTGTTCTAATCCGTCCTTCTGGAACAGAACCTCTAGTACGTGTCATGATTGAAGGCAAAGATCAGAGCGAACTGAATCAATTTGCAGAAGAACTTGTAGAGTTAATTGAAATGAGACTTGGTCAGTAAAACTATTGAATGACAAGTTTAAATAAGTATAAAAATTAGAGCATTGTCCTATGACTTATAGGGCAATGCTCTTTTGCTTATACCTCGTGTTACTGCTTAAATGCTTTTAGTTAGTCTTCAGAAGAAGCATTTTGATCAGATTCCAGTTTTCTGTCTAACCAGTTTTTTAAGGTTTCTGCAACGTGCTTGAATGAATCTACTTTGATAGTTTCATCAAAAGCATTCTTTTCAATACTGTGATCATACATGGGATCATAGTAGTTAACCATGAGTGTCTCGGCTACTTTTTGGAAGTCGCCTATTTTTACAAGTTCCTGGAGTTTCTCAACGGGCTCATTACCCATATAGCGACGAATTTTGTCTATGGCGTCAAGAAGTTCAATATTTCCAGGTTCAAGATCCGTATATTCTGAAATTAAGTGTTTGGCTCTAAAAGAAATATCGGCGTCAATCAGGATTTGATAGCCTTGACCCATACGTGCTTTAACACTTTGTGGGACAAAAAGTTTACCTATTCTACGACTTTCAGATTCAACAAAGATGAAGTCGGTTTTTCTATTTTTCAAGGTATGATAAATGAAGGATTCAAAAGCTTTTGTTGAAGGTTGTTCTCCAAGACCAACACCGCCGAGTAGAGATCCACGATGATTCGCTCCACCTTCTAAATCTAAAACGTCCATTCCAAGGTCAGTTAATTCGTCTAGAATTTTTGTTTTTCCAACACCCGTTCGACCATGAAGAACAATGTAAGTCACTTCGTTACTTAGCTCGTCTATGCCATTCATAACAACTTTACGGTAACCCTTGTAGCCATCTTTCAAATAATATACTTTTTCTCCGAGTCCATTTAATAGAAGTGCAAGAGATGTGCTTCGCATACCACCACGGGCACAAAAAAGTACAATTCTCTTACCAGTTTCCTTTCGAAGTCGAATTATTTCTTTGTATAATATCGGCAACTTTTCAGAGACAATTTCCACGCCGAGCTGTTTTGCATCAGCAGGTGAATCGTGTTTGTACATAGTACCGATTATTTTTCTTTCCTCATCTGTGAAAAGTGCCAGATTCACAGCTCCATATATTGTAGAATCTTCAAATTCAGCAGGGCTTCTAACGTCTACAAACAGACAATTCTGTGTATCAAGTTTTTGAAATTCTATAGGTAAAAGCATGTAACTTCCTCCGTATCCATACCCGAAACTGATTATAAGAAAATTAATGATGACTACAATATCATCAAAAATATAACTATCAATAGGGGTAAATAACATTACTATCATAATGTTTGTAAGGGTATTATTCAAGTAAATTTAGAATATTAAAGAGAAGACTTGGTTAACGAGTATATGTCGGGGGGTATAGTAAAGAGTAATATGAGCATTAGGAGGATAATATGGCTAATATTCTTATTGCTGACGATTCAGTTGTCATTAGAAAAACGCTGCGTCGCCTTCTAGTAAAAGGCGGGCATGATGTCATAAGTGAAGCATCTAACGGTGAAGAAGCGTTTGGCGAATACAACTGCATCAGCCTGATATTGTTACACTGGATATTACAATGCCTCTTATGGATGGAATTGCAGCGCTCAAAAGTATTATAGAAAATTTTCCAGATGCTCGGGTGATTATGATTAGTGCCATCGAGCAGAAAAAACTCGTATTTGAAGCCTTGGAAAACGGTGCAAAACATTACATTATTAAGCCATTTGATGAAAAAGTTGTGCTTGAGATCATAAAACTTGTAATGGAAGAATAATGATTAAACTGAATGCAAAGCAAAATAGTGAAACAGGTGTCCAATTGGGACACCTGTTTCATGTTTATTACCAAGAGAGCTAAAACTGTATTTCATATGCAAACTCGAGCTTTCTACGATAGTCAAGTTCAACAAAATCTGTAGGTTTCACATTCGTTTCCTTCTTCTCGAAGTAATGTAAATCTGCCATTTTCAGCATTTTATATACAAACTGTGAGCAGAACATAATGTTTGGTTTATGGGAATACCTTAGTAGTAATCCAAGAAGGTTGTACGCACTACCTTCATCATTAATTTTTTTAATTTCATCAATTAGTAGTTTCTTTTGATCCACGCTGGTTTTAAGCTTATAAACCATGATGGAGGCATCAGACTTTTTATTGAAGTATTCTACCATTTCAGCATTGAGACCTGGCGGGTACACTTTTTCTCCACCATTGTAACTGATGATGGTTTCTAGGTCATAATCAAAAGATATAGATGCATGATTGTATTCCTTATTTGTAAATAAGGAAATCATTTCACTTGCGGCACTGCCTGTGTTTGAAATGATGATATAAACATATGGGTCATCTAAACTTTGATAGGCTTGTTCAAAATACTCAGTCGTAAGACTACCATTATTAATGTATTTTCTTGAGCTGTGACGAGGAATATCTCGTAGAACTTCATCGATGTTTTGTCTAGACATACTTTTTCGAGCCTTCTGGACAGCCAGCATTTTCCCTTGGATGGCCTTTTTATTACTCCTAAATGTATGGAAGCTAAAGGAAGCAATCTCATCCATGGAAGGAAACAGGAACTGAGTATAACGTTTTACAGTTACGAAGTGGTCAATCATAAATGGGACGTAAATGAGAAAGACCCCAATGAATTTTGCAGCCGACTGAGGAATACCAAGTATCCCTTTCCCAAATATGCCACTGCTGTTGAATAAAAGCTTAAGGGCTAGGACAACAATGTAGACAATTATGAGGGTGATTCGAGACTTACTTTCTTCTTCAACCCGAAGGGTACGGCTGATCATAAGAACTGTAATGAGGATGTATGCTAACGCAAAAAGCGCTTCGTCTCCATAAAATAGTAATGCAACCATAATAAAAGCTGCAAATAGATTTAGTATACTTATAAGTTGTTTAAGACGGTTCATTGTATGACTCCACTTCTAAAATTTATAGGATATCATCATTATAATATCTGGTTGTGAAGAACCTGTGAATTATCCAGAAATGGAACCGCTTTTGAAAATTATTTGACCGTTCTTTTCAAACGCGTTTAGTTCGGAGCGAAACACATTGTTCTTTGGATTTTGTTGTATAATATCGAGTATTTCTAGAAGTTTAGTCGAGAAATCTCTAAAAGTCAACTCGTTAAAGTTGATTCCTTCTTTATGATAGGAAAGAAGCACCCAGTTTTTAAGAGAAGAGGTGCTGATTTTCAAATCAATATCGTACTGATTCTCATAAAGCTTAAAAAAAAGCATCGGTAAATGTTCCAAAATCATTTTGTGAAAGAGGAGACAGCCAGATAACTGGTTGACGAAGGTCTCCCATATTCTTTCTTTTAGGGTCAATAGCATGTCCCAGCCTTTGAGACAATGCACCGTAAGTTGCTACACCCTTATCTTCATCTTGGATAAGCCTTGGGGTACCAGAAAGTATGAAAAACGTATTATTTAGCTCGCTGGCACTTGTTAAATCTATGAGCTGACGAAGGTTGGCATAAGCATTATGGCGAATATCACTACGTTCGTCAATAATCAAATCGAGTTCGTCTACTAATACAACAAAACCTTTGTAGCCTAATAGGGTAATGAGGTTTGTAAATGCCTTCATAAAGTCCATCATATTGAATTTATCAATAGAGCCGACAATGCCAAATTGCTTTTTCAAGTTAACAGGAATGTTTTTCTCGCCAGTTATCCAAGCGGCAACCGCTTCAGAGACAGTAAGATTTTTTTTGTATTCGTGCCCTAATATAAGTCAAAAAAGATCTGGCAAATGCATTATTGAAACGACTCAGCGTTGAAATGACTTTGTTAATTTCTTCAGCAGACTGTGACTTGTTAGGTGTTGTTTGAAGATTTTCTATCCATATATCAAACAAGTCATCGAAGCTACATTTTCTGTCATGAACACTTTTTTACAAATAAATTGTGCATAATCTGATAATACATTTGTTCTAGGTTGTTTAGTCTAAAAGTTTTATCGACTTGAATATGTGACACAACAAATTCATCATCTAGGGCTCTAGATTTAAGATGATTTAACATGAAGCTTTTGCCCGCACCATATTCACCAATAATCCATTTGATACAGCTAGTCCCAGAGGCAGTATCGTTAAAACAACGTTGAAACTCAGACGTTTCTGCATCTCTTCCAACACAGAGACCTTCGGGAACAAAGGATGGAACAACACCGTTCTTATAAGCGTTTAATACGGATCTGTAGTCTGTCTTTTCCAACGAATCCACCCCCCCCAAAATACACCAAAATCGATCTTAAAGAATTTACCCGTACAAAAATAGCGAGCAAGACTTGTCTTGCTCGCTATATTCTATAGTATTAGTTTAGCTGATTTCTACCCAGTTTTCAAACGAGAATATCAAGTTCATGGACAGAGCCTACACCACCACTTTCCTTAAGGTAGACACCACTTTCGCGAAGCTGTCCGTTTTGATTGAATTCACTGTCCGTGAGTTTGTACTCTGTAGACACTGAGCCAAGATAAATAGCGCCGACGTCTGCTTCAAGAAGCCCAGTCAGAACCATTTCTCCAGTGGCGTCCATAGACCATATCTGCAGGTTCTCAAATTCAACATCATTTTCATCTAACCAGCCATTGCCATCGCTATCTAGTATTCTGAGTTCTGAGTAACCATGTCCTGACTGTGGTCCAAATAGTTCTGAACCGTCGTCTATTTTACCATTTTTATTCCTGTCAAAGACGAGAAAACCACTGCCATCTCTAGGTACGCTCATTTGATCAAGTTTTCCATCAAGGTCTAAATCAAATTGAATCTTTTTATCTGCAAGTCCCGGCGGAATGCTGTCAGTTTGGATAACAATTGGGTCAATTAGAGCACCTCCTGCCTGGAAATCAATACTGCTATGTTCGTATGTTTCTCTTTCCATGTGCATGTTTAAATCAAATTCAATTTCTCTTCCATCACTACTTTGAACTTTACCAGTTGCCTTAAACTCTAGTTTTTCTGATTCAGTCTTGGTTTCAGAATGATGGAAGCGTAGTCCAAAACTAGGTACTTGCAACGTATTGCCTGGTGGACTATTTTGTACAGTTTTAACTTTTGCTTTTTCACCTGTGTGTTCTTTTGATTGGGTTCTCTTATCCCTTAAACCAATCAAATCAAATTTGAACGGTTTCCCTGTGAACCAGGAAACCAATTCTTCAAGTAGACGGATTCTCATGCGATCCTCATCGGATAGATAAAGATCCAGTTCGTCGTCGATCTCTTCTGCGTCGTAAATTTCATCTGTGTCATAAAGTGCTTCTGCGTTGTAAGTATGATTAGGGTCATTTTCAGCAAGATCCATGCCTTCAGTTGACAGAACGAGTTCATCGCCCTGATTTAGCTGGGGTGGTCCTTGCCAGAACTGGATCATTGTTTTTGAGGTCTCCGTCTTCTTGAACTCTCGACTCGCTTCCATGCTTATCTGAGAATTCTCGATCCTCATATTGTCTCACCTCCGTGCAGACTTCAACAATGTCCTATATCTATATTATCGTTCGAATTTTCTGAAATCTTATACCCAAAATAAAAATAGTACTTTAGGCGGGGCTAGGTCGTATGAATCAGTGGGTATGAAGAGAATATCAGAGGAGGTGCTGTTGTGTATCATCTTGTACTATTTGACGAAAAAGCGTTCATTAGAAATAGAATAAAGAGTTTATTGAGTATGACAGATATTCGCGTACATGAAGCAACGAGTTTTGGGCAAATGGTCAATCTTGTTGATCATGATACGTTTTCGCCTGATTTGATCATGGCCGATATAAATTTCGATGATCCGATGCTGCTAGATAAAATGAAAGAGTTCCGCGACGAGCACAGGAACGTTCCACTTGTCATATTTACATCGTCTTCTTCAAGAAAAGTTTTCGTTAGTGCTATGAAGTTAGGGGCAAATGATTATATACTAAAGTCGGCTGAGGACAGTGTTTTAATGAGCCGAATAAAAAGGAATGTTGGACTCACTATGCCTGCAGCTTCACCAGGAAGCTCAAGTGAGAAAATATCAATAGATGTTACAAGATATCTGGCTGGAGAAATTCGAAAAGCACAAAAAGGAGAATATGCTCTTACAATTTGTTTTAGTTCAGTACTTGCCATTGAGGGTACTGATGCTGACGTACGTGTTTCACCAAAATTTTTATCTCAATTACAGGGGACATACTGGGAAACAGACGCCCTTGTATCCTTAGGGCATAATCACTTTGTGAGTTTTTTCCCATTCTGTGGTGAAAACGGACGAATGATAGTAGAGTCAAAACTTCAGTCTATTTTTGAAACACTTAAAGACTCCGATACGAACCTTGCAACATGCAAAATTGTTAATGATTACGTGACTTTTCCTGAAGACGGCTTGACTAAAGAGGATATTTTGACAAAAATGATAGAAGAGATGAAAACATAACAAACCGATACTAATTGGAGGTAAGTCATGAAGTTAGGCGTCATAGGATATGGAAATATAGCGAAAGCACTTGTTGGCGGGGTTGTACAGTCGGGATATCTTGAACCTGAGAATATTTACATTACAACACGCTCATTAGATAAAATAAAAGATGAAGTAAATGAACTTGGTTGCCACCTTCTTGATACGAATATAGACGTTGCTAAAGAAGCTGATTTTCTTGTGCTGGCAGTTAAGCCTTATCAGTATGAGGCGGTTTTAAATGAAATTCAAGAACATATGCAAGAAAATGCAGCTTTAGTTTCAGTTGCAGCAGGTGTAACTATAGAAATGATGCAGGGCTGGACAAGTACTAGTAGAAAAATTGTTCGGACAATGCCGAATACACCAATGCAAGTTGGAGTAGGGATGACCGCTGTAACACCAAACAACCTTGTTAATGATTCCGAACTGGAGTGGGTCATTAATATGTTTGGTAGTGTTGGTAAAGCACTTGTAGTTGAAGAAAGTAAAATGGAAGCTGTTATTGGAGCATGTGGGTCGTCTCCTGCGTTTGTATATATGATGATAGAGGCCCTTGCAGATGGGGCTGTTCTAAAGGGATTGCCTAGGGATCAAGCACTAGAGCTAGCGGCACAGGCTGTCAAAGGTGCAGCAGAAATGGTGCTAGAGACTGGCCGTCATCCGGGCCTGTTAAAAGATCAGGTGTGTTCTCCTGGTGGGACGACTATTGAAGGTGTTGCGGCGCTTGAAACGGCTGGATTCAGAACGGCAGTTATAGAGGCTGTAAGAAAAACTGTGGACAAGGCTGAGTCACTTAAGAAATAGAATAAGACCTGAAACCCGGATTATAAATAATCCGGGTTCATTACTCTATTGATATAATTCATAGAGAATGAAACTAGAAAAAAAATTATATTGTAAAATTTTACAAGAGTAGATGGAGATACATATGATTTATGACTGCATAGTTATAGGAGCTGGCCCAGCAGGCCTGATGGCGGGCTGTAGGTTAGAAAATACAAAATCACTGATTTTGGAAGGTGAAGGTAAGGCCGCTCAGAAATTACTTTTATCTGGTGGTGGGCAGTGTAATTTCACACATTCAGGTGATATTAAGGCATTCTTTGAAAAATTTGGTGAGCATGGACGTTTTGTAAGAAAAGCGCTGTCGAGTTTTACTAATGAAGATGCTATAAAGCTCTTTAGTGAGTGTGGGGTTTTTGCTAAAGCTAGAGAGGATGGAAAAGTGTTTCCAGAAAGTATGGATGCTTGGGATGTGTTCAGAGCGCTGAAAAAAAATAGGGCTGAGAAGGCAGGCGTTGAAATCCTCTTAGGTATGAAGGTGGACTTTGTTGAGAAGAAAGAAGAACACTTCTTAATAAAAAACTACCAAAGGCATTTACATGTCAAAGACTGTGATTCTTGCAGCTGGCGGTGCATCTTACCCAATGACAGGTTCTGACGGATCAGGCCATGTGTTAGCAAAAAAATCTTGGACATAAAATCAATCCTGCACGACCAGCATTGACACCTGTTTATATAGAAAAAATTTCAACTTGCAACTCTTGCAGGGGCTTCTTACAAAAAATGGATGTATTGCTCATTATAGAGACGGTCGAAAAAAAATTGCTGACTACAAAGGTGATGTTTTAATCACTCACACGGGGCTAAGTGGGCCGGGAATTCTTGACAACAGTAGGTACATGAAGGCTGGTGACGAGTTAAGGCTTAGACTCCTTGAAGAAAACACTACAAGAGAAGGACTTGAACAAGCGATCTTAAACGGGAATAAAAAATTTGTTAAGACAATTGTTTCAGAGTTTATGACAAAAAGGAATGCAGAAAAGTTGATAGAAATCATAGGTGTTGATTCTGAGAAAACTTGTGCTGAATTTGGTAAGAAAGACCGAAAACGACTTCTTAGCTATGCAGAAGGTTTGCCTATGATAATAAAACAGCTTGGAAATATGAAGAGCGCTATGGTATCTGCAGGGGGAGTGTCACTAAAAGAGGTTACAGCAGGTACTATGGGTTCAAAAATATGTGAAGGTCTGTATTTTGCCGGTGAGGTATTAGATGTTGATGGTGATTCAGGTGGGTACAATATTCAGTGGGCATTTTCAAGTGGAAATATGGCAGCACTTTCAATTAAAAAACATTTAGAAAAGTTGAAGGCTAAGAAGTAAAAAACTCTTACTGAAGTTGAGAACAAACATTACCAAAGCATTGTAACCACTACAAAAGTGTAGTTTTGCCACTTTGAAAATATGAATGATTTTCATTGACAATGAATATCATTCATATTAGAATTAAGTTGTAAATGATAATCGATTTCAGAATGGAGGAAGTCAAATGTCTTTAGTAATGGCTAAACCAGGCAAAAAGGTTGTTCTTAAAGAAATTGCATGGGGACAGAAATTAAGAAAGAAACTACAAGACATGGGTCTGACACCAGGCGTACGTTTTGATGTTGTGTCTACAACTTCTGGCGGTCCAGTTATTATCGATATTAGAGGAACAAGACTTGCTCTTGGTCATGGCATACTTTCAAAAAATTATGGTTGAAGAAATATAATTTGATCAACACTTTAGAGTCAATCTAAGCCCATTTACAAAATAAAATAGATTATTTAGCAACTCGCTATACAGAATATCTGGATAGCGGGTTTTCCTGCGTTATTGGGAAAAAGCAAAAATATAGAAATAGGTGAAAATATGAGTAGATTGACAATAGCCCTTGCAGGCAATCCGAATAGTGGAAAGACAACGTTGCTTAATGGTTTGACTGGTGCACATCATTATGTGGGCAACTGGGCTGGTGTAACTGTAGAAAAAAAAAGAAGGGACAATTAATCATAATGGTGATGACATTGTAGTTGTTGATTTACCTGGAATTTATTCATTGTCACCCTTCTCGTTAGAAGAAAGAATTTCAAGACAATACATTCTAGAAGACATGCCAGACCTTATAGTAAATATTGTAGACGCAAGTGCGCTAGAAAGAAATTTATTTCTGACACTTCAGCTTATAGAGTTGGGTAGACCGGTTGTTATTGCTCTAAATATGATGGATGAGGCTGAAAAAGAGGTATTAAAATAGATATTGAGGGTCTTTCAAAAGAACTTGGCATACCAATAGTTCCCATTGTTGCTAGAAAAGAAAAAGGTCTAGATGTTCTAATGGACAAGGTTGTTGAAGTAATTGACAGCAATGGTAGCTTCAAGATTCCCACAATAGCGTACGAAGATGATCTTGAGACAGAAATTAAGAATACAGAGTCCTTTTTACCTGAAATGCCATATTATATAAACAAAAGATGGGCCTGTATTAAGCTTCTTGAGCGTGATGAAATGCTTTTAGAAGCCTTATCAATTCAAAACATAGATGAATTACCGATTCTAGATGAACAAGTGGCAAATGAGAAATACAAATTTATTAATGCCGTGATGGATCGTGTCGTAAATAGACCTGAAGAAAGCTATGACAAGCTTTCTGCAACACTTGACAAGTATTTGTTGAACCAGTGGTTTGGTATCCCGATCTTTGCCCTTGTAATGTATATGGTTTTCAACATGACATTTACCCTTGGTGGTTATGGCGTTGAGTTGCTGGATGTATTTTTCTCGGAAACTGTATCTGGTGGGGTGAGCGTATTACTTCAGTCATTAGGTGTAGCGGACTGGATGCAGTCCCTAGTTGTTGACGGGATAATTGGTGGTGTTGGAGGTGTACTAACATTTGTACCGAATATAGCCATTATGTTTTTCTTTATATCAATACTAGAAGACAGTGGGTATATGGCACGTGTGGCATTTATTATGGATAGGTGGATGACGAAGGTTGGTTTAAATGGCAAAACGTTCATTCCTATGATCCTCGGTTTCGGATGTAATGTGCCTGCAATCATGGGGACAAGAACTCTAGAAAATGAAAATGACAGATTGATAGCAATCCTAATCAATCCATTTATGTCATGTAGTGCAAGACTGCCAGTATATATTCTCTTTGCATCCGTATTCTTTAGAGGGTATGAATCTGTTGTGACATATTCACTTTATGTTTTTGGTATTGTAGTTGCTTTATTAATGGCTTATATTTTTAGAAAGTTTCTATTTAGAAGTGAAGAGACGCCATTCATTATGGAGCTTCCAACATATAGATTGCCTATTCCGAAAGCACTTTTTATTCATGTGTGGGAACGTGTTAGAGGGTATATTGTAAAAGCGGGTACAGTTATATTTGCAGCTTCAGTTATTTTATGGGTGGTAACAAGTTATAATTTCAGTGGCCCAGCCCTTATTACTGAAAGTTTTGGTGCATCTATAGGAAGAGTCATTGCACCGATTTTTACCCCTACGGGTTTTGGAAATTGGCAGGCAGCCTTGTCGCTATTAACAGGTATTGCAGCAAAAGAAATTGTTGTTTCGAATATGGCGATTGTTTATGGGTTTGCTGATCCAGAAGCGTCTGTTGAATTTGCACAGGTTCTACAAAGTCAATTCACGGCACTTTCAGCATATGCATTTATGGTATTTGTTCTCCTTTATACACCTTGTGTTGCAGTTATTGGTGTCATTAAACGTGAGACAAACTCGTGGAAGTGGACAGGGTTCTCAGTACTGTATCAAATAACGGTCGCTTGGTTCTTTGCATTTGTTGTGTATCAAGTAGGAAGTTTGATTGGACTTTAAATGAGGTGACCTATATGGGTGGTATCATAACTGTTGTGCTTGCTATATTGATATTTGGATATGGTGGTTACCATGCTTACCAGACTGTAAAAAAAAGGGTCAAAAGGTGAGTGTCAAGGTTGTAGCTGTGATGATTGCAGTCAAAATGATTGCAGTTCATCCCTAGGATACATTGACTTATCTGATGAAGACGACGACAAGTAATATAAGATAATAAACATATAATTAGCGAAGCTATCAAATAAAATGATGGCTTCGCTTTTTTATTTAAAACTATTCAATTATTCATTATCAGGAAGATTAGTCAGGTCACTTAATGAAAAGCGATTTTGCTCACGGAACAAGATCAGTTCACCTGCATGATCCTGCATCCCATCTTGATCAAGAATCAAAATAGACTTTTTACTTTTGCTTATCAATCCATCTTCAACAAATTTATTCATAACTCGAGCAAGATGACGATAACTGGTTCCAAGTAGATCAGCCATATCTGAGTAGGACTCATCGAGAATGACTTCAGACTTATCAATGGCGAGCGCAAGTATGTAAGCAGCCAATCGACTTTCCAGCGTATACAAAAGATTGACTGAGCTGGCCATAGATTCTTGGTAGGTTTTAATAGCAAGACTCTTACCAACAGCACGTAAAAAAAAGGATGTGTCCTCGAAAAAAAATTTGTCGACCATTAGTTCCATTGGTATTGCGAGACAGTCACATTCAATAAGAGCTTCAACGTGACAATTACAGCCCATTTTTGGGTCGTTCATTAGCTCAACATCACCTATGACTTGCATAGGTTCATAAAAAAAACTTAAGAGATAGGATTTTCCATTCTCCATAACCGTATAGATTTTAGCACGTCCTCTGACGAAAAAACATGAAGTGGTCCAGTGGTTCACCGCTTCGTGCGAGATACTCTCCACGATTGAACCTAATGATTTTCATATCATTAGGTTCTAACTTATTGAACCATTTATCAAGTTTGTATTTTTTTTATATAGTTTTGAATCAGTGTGGTATCGCTTATATATTTCAATGTGTTTCCCTCCACAGTGTGAATATTCTATTACCTTAGTATACATGATATAATTTCAATGTATAAATACAACTTGGATTTTGCTGCTATATGCTGCGAAAAACTCAATATAGAGGTGACATTATGAGATATGAAGGCAGAATCTTCCGCCCACCAAGTGAGGCACGAAGCTATATACTACAAGCAACAATTGGTTGTAAACACAATACGTGTGCCTTTTGCGACATGTACTATGAAAAGAAATACAGAGAACGTCCACTGGACGAGATTCTAGAAGACATACGGATGGCAAAAACAGCTGGCTATAATCCTGAGAGGGTGTTTATTGCAGACGGTGACGCTCTTGCTATGGAGCACGGTAAACTAACAGGCGTTTTAAGTGAGATTAAAACAACATTTGATAAATGCAGACGTGTTGGAATATACGCAACAGCAAAAGACGTCATAGATAAGGGGGTTGAGTCTCTTAAGCTACTAAAGAAACTTGGCATAGGCATTATTTATTTGGGTCTTGAATCTGGAGACGACGCTGTACTTACACGAATGAACAAGGCTGACCATTCTGAAGATATGATACGTGCTTCCGGAATTGTGAATGAAGCTGGAATCAAGCTTTCTGTAACGGTCATTTCTGGACTTGGAGGCAAGGACGGATGGGAACAACATGCCATTAAAACAGGTGAAGTGCTTACGAAAATGAACCCACAATATATTGGGGTGTTAACACTAATGTTAAGTTCCAACACACCAATTTCAAAATGGATTGATAATGGCCAGTTTATACAACTATCCCCAGAGGAAATCCTTCTAGAAACAAGGGTTATGCTTGAACATTTGAGTGTGACGGATTGTGCTTTTAGAAGTAATCACGCATCAAATTACGTAAATCTGAGTGCTCAGTTGCCATTTGAGAAGAATGAGGTTATTTCACAAATCGATCATGCTTTGAAACATAGAGGGTTTAAGCCTGAGGGCCACCGCCAACTATAGACTTATTTATAAACTGTTTTATTTCATTTTTTCATGGGTATCAAAAAAGCATCCTACTTAACACAGCAAGTAATAATTGTATTCAAGTGCAGTTAAGTCGTAAAGGAGGCGGGAGGATGGACTTCTTATTTGATCCGATATCTGATGAATATGCCGATGCAATTGTAAGCTGGAAGGAATCTGATGGATACGCCTGCTATGATGCAAAGGGCAATGAAACAGAACTGGACGATATGTTGCTTTCAGGTGAGTTTGACTTCTTTGTTGCGAAGTCAGAAGCAGGAGCGCTTGTTGGTTTTATAGAATGCACATTCGATGAAGAAGAGGTGATGGAGATTGGCTGCGCACTTATTCCAGAGTTTCTTGGACAGGGACTTGGCTGTGAATTTATCTCAGCATGTATGGAGTTTGTGCAGGATCATTACACGTATGGAAAACCACAAATCAAAACTTTATTAAAACCTGGTGACGAACATGCAATTAAAGTGTATGAACGCGTAGGCTTTACCGTGGTCGATGAGTCAGATGAGTGGGTGGAACTAAATATTGACCTATAACATGATTGTACATAGCTACAGTTCCGGGAGACTTATATGAAGTCTCCCTTAATTCTGCACCTTAATCTAAGGGACGGTAATCATGTGATAATTTGATGAAATAAATATATTATCTACGAAAAGAGGATGCATATGAATCAGACAATTGATGTTTTGAAAAATCACAGATCAATTCGAAAATATAAAGATAAGCCTATTGAAGAAGAGACATTAAGAACACTTGTTGAAGCGGGTCAGTGGGCATCGACGTCGAGTTATGTACAAGCGTATTCTGTCATAAGAGTTAAAAACCCAGACAAACGTGAAGCCATGGCAGTTCTTTCAGGGGACCAGAAAAATGTTAGAACAGCACCTGAATTCCTCGTTTTCTGTGCAGATCTTAACAGATTAAAGAAAGCGTGTGACGTTCACGAGGTTAACATGGAAGACGGGTTTATAGAGCTTATGCTTATTGCATCCGTAGACGCTGCTTTAGTGGCTCAAAACGTGCTTGTAGCAGCGGAGAGCCTAGGTCTGGGTGGTGTATATGTTGGTGGTCTTAGGAATGATCCGAAGCAGATGAGTGAACTGCTGAATTTACCTGAAAGAGTTTATCCGGTGTTTGGACTTTGTTTGGGGTGGCCAGATCAAAACCCAGACCAGAAGCCTAGATTGCCTCAATCTTTGGTTTTCTTTGAAGATACATATAAGGAGCCTAAAGAGGAGGTTTTAAATGAGTACGATGCAGCTGTGAAAAAATACTATATTGATCGAACCAAAGGGCGACTGGATCATTCATGGACAGAGCAAATGTCAGAAAAGCTTAGTAAAGAAACACGTCCACATATGCTGAAATACTTAAACGACAAGAAGTTTGCCCAAAGGTGAGAATATGGTCATATTTGATTTAATACTTTTTATAATCCCCATACTCCTTGTGTTACATAAAAGGGTTCTTGAATTGTTTCAAGAAAATAAAATAGTTATGCTGGTATTGTCCGTAGTAATGCCAATTGCCCATTTTGTGCTAGTTGGGGTTAGGTGGCAAGTTGTCTTTTTATATGTTTTACACGGATTATTGGCACTGGTCGCAGGACTTCTTCTGTATAAGGGTGGTGAATACAAGCTCGGACATGGAGGTGTAAAAAGAATTTGTTCTTTTTCCATTATAGTGTCTATTGTGTTCTCAATTGTATTTCCCATTGGTCTTCTTTTAAAGCCGAATGGCCCTTACAAAATTGGAACAGCAAGTATGACTTATACAAGTACTGAACGAAGAGAATTGTATGGAAAAACGTATGACAATCCAAGATCGTTTGTCATTCAGTTTTATTATCCTGCAGATAGAATTGGAACTAGACGTGCGCCTCTTATAGAAAATGGAGACGCTGTTGAAACTGGTATGGCAAGTACGTTTGGTGTTCCAAAATTTTTAGTGGGATACCTAAGTCAACTACAGTCAAATGCTTGGTATGATACAGGCGTCAGTGAAAATGAAAAGCAGTATCCTATTGTTGTTCTGTCTCATGGGTGGAAAGGCTTTAAAAATATTCATGGAAATCTTGCTGAAAGCTTAGCCGCAAATGGATATATTGTTGTTAGTGTTGACCATGCTTATGGCTCTGTTGCAACAACACTTGATTCAGGAGAAATTCTAGACTTGAATCCAGCCGCACTACCTGGTCGAAGTGAAAGTGATGAGTATTTAAAATACGCTGCTGCTCTTGTAGAAACATTTAAAGGAGACATTCTTGAGACGGTAGAGTTACTTCATAATATGAACAGCCAGGGCTATAACAGTATTTTATCTGGAAGAATAAATCTAGATAAAATTGCTGTTATTGGACATTCAACAGGTGGAGGCGCTGCGGTAAGAGCGTCTATTGCAGATGAGCGCATTAAAGCTGTAGTAGGCTTAGATGCTTGGGTAGAACCAATGGAGCCAGGAGAGGTTTTATCAGGCCTTAAGGTGCCATATTTACATTTGACCAGTGAAGCCTGGCAAGGTGGCATTAATGAAACAAATTTGAATATGCTATTGTCATCTTCAAAATCCGACCGCTGGCTTATATCTATAGCGGGAACAAAACACACCGACTTTACAATGATGTCATTCATTTCTCCTGTTAGTGAGTTTATTGGAATCTGTGGTAAAAATGGAAAAGAAGCTGTGGAAATACAAGATGAGTTGGTTACAAAGTTTCTTTCCTACTACATAAATGGCAAAAACACAAAAACTGCCATAGATGACATTGTAAAACGTTACGAGTCAGCTACAGCAGAAGCGGTTTACATGAAGTAATAGTTTTGAATCAGTAGAAGTGCTGCTATGTGGCCAGGATAAAATAAATATCCGACCAGACGTGGCACTTTTATTTGCGTTTTTGGATCAAGTAGTATTGGCAATAGTGCGAATACGCTAAGAGCTTGTACTTGATTCCACGACGACAAGTAATACAAAATACTAAGCGCAAAATATCCTAACATTGTTTTATTGGCATCTCCATAAGTCATATGGAAAATAAGGATCATAGAAAGACCGTAAACCCCATATGAAACCGGGAAGAAATAGCCAATGAACAGGAGTGGAAAAGAGACAAGCTGATACTTTGATTCATAGACTTCAATAATGAGAAGTCCTAAGAATAAAGTAAACATAATATTGAGTTTTCCGGGTACAAAAAAGTAATATGGTATTTGAGATATCAATCCAAAAATAAATAATCGGCTACTATACTTTAGTTTACTCGATGTATGCCTATAGCCCCTTGCTATGAGAAATGCAAAAATAGGAAAAGACAGTCGCCCGATAATTCTCCAAACAATTTGAGAAGGGAAAAATAAAAAGCCTATATGATCGATGAGCATAGTGAGCATCGCAATAAATTTAAGAAAATCACCATTTCTGTTCACAATTTACCTCCGTGTGATGTGTTATAATACCATAGTAGCATAAGTTTGAAAGGGATGCTTGATGGAAAAAAAAGGCTAAGGAAAAGAAGGAAAATCAAAAAATCTTTTGTATATATTTTGCGCTGTGCTGACGATACATTATATACGGGCTATACAACAAGTCTGGACAGGCGCTTAAAAGAACATCAAATGGGCAGTAAGAAATGTAAATACACAATGGCGAAAATTCGCAGACCAGTTGCACTGGTTATTGCCTGGGAAATTGAAGGTACAAGAGGAAACGCACTTCGTATAGAAGCTTTCATCAAGACGTTAACCCGAAAGAAAAAAAAATGAATTGATCTCGAATCCTGACCAACTGAAAAAGTTGTTTACAGTGAAATCGGGTGATGTGATAGAGTGTATAAAGGTGTAAAAGGTATTTGATCGTGAACGTGTATGCGAAAACTGTCGAAAAGTGTCTAACCAGAGCTTATGGCTGTTTAAAAACAGCATATGCCAAGTTTTATTTGTAAAATGAGGACAAAATAAGGGTAGATTGTGCGAAATACGTTCAGATCTCGTTTTGGAGGGTATATATGCGACAAAGCACTAAGAAGTTTATTGCAATGGCTATTGTAGGCATCATGGTTATTTCATCTCTGCTATCAATTGTTACTGCAGGATTGTATTTCTAAATCATATTCCAAAAAGAAGTTGTGGAACATGATTACTTTGCCATGTAATGACACTAATTTTGAACAAAAGTAATTAAAAATATAGGGCAAGGAGGTCGGTGACGTGTCGGTATTCTTTAGAAGGCTGATCGTACTGATCCTTTTCATAGCACTTGTTGGCACGTTCTACTATTTTCAGTTTGTACAAGCAGAGCCTGAACCTGAGAGTTATTCATTTAGGGATGATTTCAAAGGAATAGACAGGGATTTCTGGTACATTGGGGAATGGCAGACCATGTTTACGGCATATGATAAGGTCTCAATTAAAAAAAATGATATATTAACTGCCGAAATCATGGAAACGGATAGAGGTCCTTTTTTGCTGTCTAAACCTATCCCTGTTGAGGAAGGCGATGTTGTAACTATAAGACGTCGTGTAAAACTTCACTATGCAAATGATAATTTTACCGGTGGGATGGCTATTGTACAGACGTCAGATGATGACCTGAAACCAATCGTCCTTGAGAACAACTGGGGAAGAAGTATTGGAGACGGTGTTGCTTTGGTTGAATATGTCCACAGCTACAGTGAGGAAAGTGAACGTCCAGGACGTGATATTTTCCGTGTTATGGGGCCTTCGTGGAAAACAGATAACGCCTATGCTGTACTGGAACCAACATATGATGATTGGATAGAAGAGGAACTCACATTTGACACAAGAACAAATCAGATATTATATAAACTCGGTGGTAAAGAGTATAGAGTGAATGGCATGCCAATCACTAGACCGAGTATTCGTGTGTTTATGCATGCTTATGGATGGCATACAGGACACTATATGAAATTGGATTGGTTCGAAATAGAAGTTAAAAATATGCGTCTAGGCAGATAGACTAGAAAGAACCCGTCATAGACATAGAGCTGCGACGGGTTTTTTGGCTTCGATATTTTTGTTGACTCTGCGTTGCAAGAGATTCTGGTAATTGGTCACGTGCATTTACACGCGCCTATTTGACATAATCACTTGTGCATTGAATAAACAAAACTCTCTTTGCTAAAACGGTTTTCTTCACATAAAATTTCTTCGCAAAAAAAATTACAGGAATATTCTTAGCTAAAAAAAAAATTCTAGATTATGGAGTTTAATAATAGTGTTACTTAATAGTATTACTTTACTAGGTATACGGAGGTGAAGACATGCTTGAGATATTTGATAAATCAAGTCAACAAGTGCCAATTAAAGCTTGGGTTGGAGAAAAGAATGATTTGGAGCATGGATGTCTTCATCAAGCTAAGAACCTGAGTCAGCTCGATTTTGTTCATAAGTGGGTTGCACTTATGCCGGACACTCATCAAGGGTACGGTATGCCAATAGGTGGAGTGGCTGCATTGATTGATCATGTTATTCCGAATGCAGTTGGTGTCGACATTGGTTGTGGTATGGTTTTCACACACACCAATGTACCAGTTAGTAAACTGACAGACGACAAATCAAAGGAAATTATTAAACGCATTATGGAGGAAATTCCACTGGGATTTTCACATCACAAGGAGAAACAAAGCAGTTTGATTCTCGAAAAATTTCTAGATGAATCAGACTATGACTATAGTACACTTGGAAAACTATACCCAGAAATCGAAGCCTCGTGGTACCAGATTGGTACCCTAGGTGGCGGAAACCATTTCATTGAAATTCAAGCGGATGAAAATGATGAACTTGGTATTATGATCCACTCTGGAAGCCGTAATTTTGGGTATAAAGTGGCCAACTATTTTAATGACAAAGCAAAGCATTATTGTAAAAAGCACGGTGGAAACATGGCAGCTAAACACCAATTAGCGTATTTGCCAGTGGATTCTAGGGCGGGTCAGGATTACTTGGCCTGGATGACATTAGCCTTGAGATTTGCTAGAGAGAATAGACGCATTATGATGGAAAAAGTTCAGTTGATTGTCAAAAATGCATTCACGGATGTACCTTTGAAGAGACAATCAATGCTCATCATAATTACGCAGCCTTTGAAAATCACTTTGGTAAGGATGTGTGGGTGCATAGAAAAGGGGCTATTTTAGCAGAGGCAGGTATGCTTGGAATTATTCCTGGTGCTATGGGCAATCCGTCTTACATCGTTAGGGGGGGGCTTGGATCTGAAGAAAGTTTTAAGTCATGCTCTCATGGTGCTGGAAGACATATGAGTCGTAAAGCGGCAATTAAAGCTTTTAACAAAGATGATGTCATAAAAGATTTAATTGATAAAGGCATTCACGTTGGAGCACCAAGACAGAGTGTTCTAACAGACGAAGCACGATTTGCGTATAAAGACATAAAAGAAGTGATGAAACAGCAGACAGACCTTGCTGAAATCGTAAAATCACTACGAACAAGACTGGTCGTAAAGGGGTAGGAACTTGGCAACTATTTCAAAAGTAGAAGCACAGAAAAAAAAACAAAGACAGGTATTCAGTTTTCTTAGATGGGGAATTTGCCTTTGGTGTTCATGTAGATGTTCTTGTAACACATGGACTTCGAAAAGGTATGGAGCTAGATAAAAATGAGCTCGAAGCGCTTATTCACGATGAAAGTGTAAAAAAAGCAGTTCTTGCGGGTATAAAGCACATTAGTTACAAGCAAAGAACAAGTAAGGAAGTTGCTGATAAATTAAGAAACTTGGAACATACACCAGAGCAAATTGAGGAAGCTACTCAAAAACTTATTGAGCTGGGTTTTCTAGATGATGAAAGATATGCCGAGGAATTTGTTGACACAAGGCAGATTCGATATGGTCGTAAGCGTATATTTCTCGAGCTGAAAAAGCGGGGGATACCAGAACATATTGCAGAAAAAGCCCTTAATGATATTCTTGATGTGGATGCTGGGTATCAAACGGCTCTTGAGCTTGCAAGAAAGAAGTATGCACAGTGTGAAGGACTAGAAGCCCAAAAGACTGCAACAAGAATTCAGGGAATGCTATTAAGAAAAGGATATAGCTACGATATCGTCAATAGAATCATGAAAGAGTTAGACGTATTTAGTAGATATTAAGTATAAATCAAGCCTGCTTCGTGTAGGCTTTTCTTTTTCGTAAACAATTAGTTGAAAGTTCCTGTTATAATAGCAGATGGAAATAGTGAAGGTTGTTCTGGAGGCTAAAATGGAAAATTATAAAAAGTATGTGCCAGGGCTTATTGTTGTGTTTCTTATAGCGGTCTTGTCAAAGTCGATAGATGGATATTTGTCCACTTGGATTAAGCTTGAAGCACTAACTATAGGTATTATACTTGGTATGTTATATGCGAATACAATTGGAGTTCAAGACAGTTTAAAGCCTGGAATCCAATACTCGCTGAAAAAAAACTTCTTAAAGTAGGTATTGTTTTACTTGGCTTTAAGCTGAACTTTCATGCGCTCATAGAGCTTGGGCCGAAAATGTCTATGGTTGTAATTTTATTTGTTCCTATTGTCCTTATGTTTGCTTCATTTTTAGGAAAGAAAATGGGAATCGGAAGTAAACTTGCAATACTCATTGGTGTTGGCAGTTCCATATGTGGGGCGTCTGCGATTGTTGCCATGGCACCAACAATAAATGCAGACGACGATGAAGCAATTATTGCTGTAGGTGTTGTAAGCTTACTTGGAGCGGTTGGTGTACTTGCATATTCTGCTATTGCTGCAGTTTCGACTATGACAGATATTCAGTATGGTATTTGGGCAGGTCTTTCACTTCAAGGAGTTGCACATGCCCTAGCGGCCGCTTTTGCTAGGGGAGACGTTGCGGGTGAAATGGGAACATTTATTAAAATGGAACGTGTACTCATGTTAGTGCCAATGTCTGTTATACTTGGATCAATCTTTTCAAAGGGAAATAGTTCAGGATCAAAACGTGCTTCATTTCCAATGTACGTTTTATACTTTGTTATAGCGGGTGTAGTGGCTTCAACGGGGCTTATTCCAGAAAGTATACTTAAACTTCTTGGAAAAGCGAGTGGTTACTTGATCCTCATGTCTATGATTGCTATGGGACTCATGGTAAACTTTGCAAGCCTTCGTTCTAAGGGTGCCAAGGCGCTTGTTATGGGAAGTGGATTATTTGCAGGTATTGCTGTAGTGAGTTTTGCAATTGCATCGGGATTATTCTAATAGAAAGTTTAATACTGAATTGTTATTGAATTAAAATGTTACTGGCTTAATCATTTACAGCCACCATCTAATGGGATTAGATGGTGGCTGTTTTATTACTTTCATTTAACTTGAACAAGAAGAGTTAGTCTGCTTCAGGAAAGGAAATAGTAAAGGTTGTTCCTTCACCTTGTATTGATAAAACATCTACAGTCCCACTTAAGACATGGGTAACAATGTTATGGACACTAAATAGTCCAAGACCAATACGATCAGACCCTCTCATTGTTGTGAAAAATGGTTCGAAAATATTCTCAACTTGATTTTGAGGAATGCCTATACCTGTGTCTTGAATGTCTATTTGAATCCAGCGTTGATTGTGTAACATAAGACGCTTAAGTGCTATATAAATAACGCCATTTTGATTGGGATATGCATGAATACAAGCATTATCAAGGGTTGCTTGCAGTATTTGAAAAAGGCTATTTGGTGCTAAATGAAATTTCACTTCATCTGTGATATCAAATTCAACGGAACACTTGAAGTCAGAATGCTGGCTAATAATAGTTGAAATTCTCTTAATTTCCGATCCCAAATCCACTTCTCTGGAGTTTGTATCGTATTGGTAGTCTGCGACTGACTTGAAGTCATTAATTATTCGAGCCGTTTTCTGAAGAGAATCAAGGACCATAGAATTTGCATGATTCAAATCTTCTATTATTTCACTTTGCTCCGTAGATACACTTAGTCTTTTAAGATCTTTAAGAATATGATGAACATATGAAGTCATAGAAATTCCATTACCAAGTGGGGTGTTTATTTCATGGGCAATACCTACAACCAATCGACTAAGAGCATTGATTTTTTCTATTTCGACAAGTTGTGCCTGGGTTTCATGTAAATGTTGAATCTGGTTTTCAAGAAGTAGGTTCATCCGCTTTAAAGCTTCATCTTTTTTTTCGAATGGTTCTAATCCAGACAAGGGCTATTATCAAAAAAAACAGATGCGATGGCAAATAAACCTAGAACAATATTAAGAACTTGTTTGTCGAACCAACTGAACTCACCTAAGGAGACCCATTCGTCGTAAAAAACTTGTCTTTCTACAGTCGGTATAGATGCGATGGCTTTATCCATTATAGAAATGAGAATTTTCTTGTCTTTTGGAGAGGCAAATCTGAGCTTGTATTCAAAATCTATTCTAACGCCGTCGGCAATTGTAAGGTTGGATATTGCCATATTTTGTGTGTAATATGTTGCCTGACCTAAATCTAGGATGAGTGCGTCTAATTCACCAATACTTAGGTCGGTGAGCGCCTTCGTAATGTCTGTATATTCATGGAGTGTATCGGGGGTGTATACGAGTCGAATATATTCATGGACAGCATAGTCTTTTATAATTCCAACTTTATATTGAAACAGTTCATCGATTGAGATACGTGCATCAAAATCGTCTTTAACAAGTACGATATTTGGCACACTGACATATTCCTTTGTGAAGTTCAAGTATTCGGTTCGATCAGGAGTTTTAACAATCGCAGTTTGTAAATCGACTTCATTTTTCCTAAGTGCATCAAGAATTTCAGACCAAGTTTTGTAGTAAACATATTCAAAGGTAATTTCGTATTCATTAGAGATCCAGTCCAAATACTCACGTGAGAGTCCAGTGAAGTCATTATCCTCATAATATTCAATAGGTGCATAGTCATCTTCTGGGGCAACTTTAATGACGGGATTGTCTTCCAACCACTGAATTTCTTCAGGTGTAAAAATTTTTCTGGAATTCTCATTGGCAAATGAGAGTGTTACTGTTCCGATTATAAATATCATGAAAGTTAAAATAAATAATAGACGCTTCATGTTAATCTCCAAGTGTTTTTATTTCAATTGCTCTTATAGATATAACTTAATATTGCTATGTAAGTATTTTACCCATAAATAAATAAAATAATGAGAAAGGGGGTTCCTTTCTCATTATTTGCTCACATGAATTACTTTATAGACCAAACGCATTTTTAACAGCACCATAGGCCTTTTTTGGCATTGTCTATTTTCTCATCAACATCCTTTTTGGAGTAGTCTTTTGCCTTTGGTTCACCCTTTTTATTTTTCTTTTTAGAGTTTGACGTCTTCTTCCCCTTACCTTTTTTTGATTTGACAGCCATTTCAGTACCCTTACCAATTAGGTCGGCCTTTTCATCGTCCATTCCCATCTCTTTGAGCCCCTGACCAGCCATGGCACCATATGCTGCAGCCTTTGCTTCAGCTGGCGAGTCGCCGTTGGCTAGGCTTACAGCGCCAGCTTTAGCACCCGCGCCACCTATCCTGCATGCGTAAGGCGGGTAGCCCATGTTTTCCATACGTTTTTCAGTATAAGCTCCGGCCATTTCACCAGCAACTTGGTCAAGTGATTTGCCTTCGTTATATGCTTTCAGACCTGCACTGGCAGCCGTTGTAACCTCGCCTATTTTTTCTTCAGCCATATCCTTAATATTATCTACAAGGGCATTCGATGAGTTTTTTGCAATATCAGATGGTGAATCACCATTTACAATGCCCTTAATAGCAACAGCAGCAAAATTTCCTGTAATTTTTGAAGTGTCTAAGTTGGCGAAAGTTTCGTTTGTTAATTTATTTTTAGTCAGTTTATAGTCTAAACCACAGACACTAAAAGTCTCATCAACCACATCTTCTAGGGCATCTAGTAGTCCAAACATAGAGGATTTCTTCTTTTCCTCTTTTTCCTTTTGTAAGTCTTTTTTGTCTTTTTGTTGTGCTGTTCCAGCAGAATCAGACCCCTTTTGAACTTTTTTTTGAATCACTATCCATAGGAATGTTTAGGCCTGAGTGAACGATTTCTATAGATTCCATTGAGATTTGTGATGTGATGGCGCTGTATGGATCACTTTGGAACTTTACTGGAAAAGCATCGTTAAAATTCCACCTGACCAATTCCTTATTAGAGTTATCAAACAAAATAACGGACCCAGATTTTCTAATGATTTGACCAATCTTAGCCTTTTGATACCAATCTAATATACTCTTATCTAAGAAGCCCTTTTTCAAAACCAAGTTGTCGTGTTTATAACCTGTTGTAAAAATCTGAGCGTAGGCATTTAACCCACCTTCATCATAGGTGAGAGTTTCCATCGTTGTAGAAAATCCAGTGATCTCTGCAAAGCCGCCGACTTGTAAACCGTCGATTTCTATTTTAAATCTATAATTGCCTATAGCCATTTCGTACCTTTACTTACCAACTGGCAACTTATAAAACAGTTACTTCCTGTTTTGGTTATATCACTTTTTTCTGACGTTTAAACAAAAGAGCAATCATTCGATTGAATGATTGCTCTAAAAGTAATTAACTAAATAGTATTATGCATGGCGTAGGAATCCTCTTTCAAGGCAAACAGGAAGAGATAATTCCTTTAGACCATTTTCAAATTCAATTCTAATAATATGGTCGTTTAGATCTTCAATTTGTCCTGTTCCAAACCTAGTGTGAACAATTAAGTCGCCTATTTTAAAGTCGACCTCTTTAAGTGGTGCAGTCTTGTCGTCAATAGACTTATGCGTGGTTTCTTCAAGTTCACCTGTTTCTTTAACTTCATCTATAAATTGGGACGGTTTTACGTATTTGCCGCTTTTAAATTTTGTCGTTAGTATTTCCAAGTTGTTTTTTGACCGGCTCATTGCCACATAGAAAAGGCGGCGTTCTTCTTCAATCCCATGAAGATCCCCTTTTGTGGATTGTTCTGTGGATTTCTTTGAAGGAAATACGCCATCATCCACATCGATAATGAATACATTGTCGTACTCAAGTCCTTTTGAAGCATGAATAGTGGACAGTTTTAAATCAGAGGTCGTTCTTGAAGCTTCTTGCATGACTTTAGAAAGTGATTTAATACGGTCCATAAAATCTACTATAGATGTTGTGTGTCTTGCAACTGCTTTTAAGACCGCCAACAAATTTCGTAAGGTTTCGAAATGATACCCTAGTCGTTTGGAGTTTTCTTCAAGATACTCTAAGTATCCGAGTTCGGTCTCGATGAAATTGATTGCCAAATTCGGTGTTAAGTGCGGTAACGAATCAAAACGGTCAGCAAGCCCACCCCAAGTTGTTCTTTGAATAGGTTTAATAGTAGGTATGCTCAGTAGTGTTTCGAAGATTTTTCTATTACGCTGATTGGCTTGAATATAGTTTAAAGCGTCACGGGATATATAACCATTCATTTTGAAGCAAATTCGTTCAAAGGCTTCTAAATCTTGTGGAACAAGAGCAAGATTCATAAAGGCGTAAATATCTTTTACTAGCCAGTGTCTTAAAAGACTGTGACCTGGATCGCGTATTGTAAAGCTTTTTCCCTTTCGGTCGAGTGCATCGACTATAGAAAGGGCAGAAATATTATTTCTATATAGAATGGCTGTAGTACCGTCGGTGTCATAACCTGCAACATAACTGTTTCGCTCCTCAAGGGTATCAAACAGTCTGTGTTTTACAGGATTGCCTGTGGGTTCACCAGAATCCATTAACTTCTCGTATCTGTTTTTATTATGTTTAATAATATGTGCACAGCTTGAGACGATTTCATGTGAGCATCTAAAATTTCTTGAAAGATAATAGATCTTTCCTGTGGGGTAGATTTTATTGAAATTAAGAAGATACTCTGGATAAGCGCCTCTGAAACCGTAGATACTTTGATCGTCATCAGCAACCATAAAAATATTCTTGTCATTTCCTGCAATAAGTTTTATGATTTCGTGCTGGATTAAAGATGTATCCTGTGTTTCATCTACCTGTACGTAGGTGTACTTACTCTGATAGTATTGCCTTGTTTTATCATGCTGTTTTAGAATCTGATAGGCCATTGTTAACATATCATCGAAATCTATGAGGTTTTTCCTATCTTTTTTCAGACTCGTATGCCTTAAACATTTCAGAAAACTTGCTTAAAGTAATGCCATGACTACTGGCATCACTTGGATTTAGCATCATGTTCTTTGTATATCCTATGGCACTGGAAAGTTCTTCGAACTTATCATCAGTTAAATATTCATTAGTATATTTTTTATAAATGCCTGTTAAAAGAAACCTCTTTGAGACGGGGCCGCCGCTATCCTCAATAAGCTGATAATTTCTATTAAAGTGTTTTCCGTAAGCTTTTACTATGCCGTATGCAAATCTGTGAATAGTCGAAAAACTAGTCCGGTGGGGATAGTGTCTGTAGAAAACATCCTGATACCTGGTACTCATGTCTAGGGCAGCTGCCTTTGAAAAGGTCACTGTTAGGATTCTATTTGCAGGTACTTTTAGCTCCTCAATAAGATAGACAGTACGACAAAGAAGCAGTGTTGTTTTACCACTACCTGGCACTGCAAGTGTAAGGGCTGGTCCTGTCCCGTGCATTGCTGCTAAAACCTGTTCCTGACTGAGTTGTAGATTGGTTTTTTGCTTTAATAATTCAATGAATCCCATAAATCCCTCCGTCCATAAAGTATACCATGAATGTCAAGAAAATATGTAAAAAAAATGTATGTGCAATAAACGTAATTTAGAATGTATATTTGTGTCATATTTCATACATGAAATTACAGAAATATATTAAGCGAGTTGAATTATGTCATCCTCTTAAAGGACTTCTTAACTCTTGGTAATAAATGTGCACGTGGTATTGTCTTGTGCTATAATCGATCTGACATTGAGATAATGTGTTTTTACTACTTTAAATGAAAGAATATTCAGACAATGCTGTGATCAGAATCACGGTACATACACTACTATATATAAAGAGATAAATAGAGTAACTAAAGAGTGATAGGTAAATGAGGATGGATGCGTGTTACAGTTAGGAGGCATCTGATGGGTACATTTTCAAAGGGCATAATGGCTGGCCTTGTTATTGCCGTAATTCTGGGGTTTATGACCATGACTTTTATGGCGGAACTTCCAGCAGAGGGTGCAAAAAGTCCAGATTTGGAACCATTTGAAATGAGTATGCATTATAAAGAACTTGTTGCATATGACGAAGCGCTTGTCATTAATGGAAGAGTTTTTATAGATGCAGGACAAATGGCACAACTGCTTGAAAAAGATGTAGACTGGAATGAAACTAAAAATAGACTATTGATCAATGACCGTCCAGAGGATATCGTTAAAATGAATTATCTGAAGGATTATCCGTGGCCAAGGTATGATCAAATTGGTGATGCGTTTTCTAACCATTACTTCAGTGCTGACTGGATTTATGGAGAGTATGGTGCTGTGCAGACGGTATCGTTTACTGGACGTGATATGCAGGATCAAATGCACGAGTTCAGATTTGTACTTTTTTGAGGACGGATCTATTGAAATTGAGAACTACCGCGTAGATGGTCAGGACATGCCTGGTGCAGTTCTGGAACAGACACTTAATGAAGTGTACCATGTGAAGGCTAACTAATTGAAAACAGGTGTTTACAACTGATTTATATTGTAATAATATAATTGAAGGATATTGACAATAAGCCAATGGTGTATTCCATTGGTTTTTTCCTTGTCTTAGGCATACCCTGGAGTATTCATGTAATTTACTAACGATCCGCCATGTTTTTAAGTGCCTTTACTTTCATAATTGTTCAAGAAGATCTTAGGGTACAATGAAACTTATGAAACAAAGCACTTTAAATACCTGCGCCTCGTTGGCAAATTTCATGAATAAACCAGGTATAACCCGTTCGGGTATTATAAATCTCGTGTTCGCCAAAACAACCGAGTTAAATCCGAAAAACTCGGGTAGTTAACGGAACGAATACGATTAAAAACAAGTAGGAGGAAACACAATGAGTTACGAACTGTTAAAAACAGAAAAGAATGTTGCAACTATCAACATCACTATTCCTGCGAAGGATTTCGAGGAAGCAGTGCAGAAAACTTATATGAAGGAACGCGGTAAGTTCAATCTTCAGGGCTTTAGAAAAGGTAAAGCTCCAAGAAAGATTATTGAAATGAACTACGGCGAAGGTGTATTCTTTGATGGTGCTCTAGATATTGCACTATCTCCAGCATACGCTAAGGCTGTTGAAGAGCTAAGCATCGATCCAGTTGCACGCCCTGATATTGATATCAAGGAAATTGGCAAAGGTAAAGATCTTGTATTCGAAGCAGTTGTAGCTGTTAAGCCAGAAGTAACAATTGGTGAGTACAAAGGCGTTGAAGTTGAAAGAGTTAACGCTGAAGTATCTGACGAAGACCTAGCAACTGAGCTGACTAAGCAGCAGGAAATGAACGGTCGCCTGGTAAGTGTTGAAGACAGAGCTATCGAAGATGGCGATACAGCAATCATCGATTTTAATGGTTTTGTTGATGGCGTTGCATTTGACGGTGGCCAGGGTGAAAACCACAACCTAGTAATCGGTTCAGGTTCATTCATTCCAGGTTTTGAAGAGCAACTAATTGGCAAGAACATTGGTGATGAAGCAGACGTTAACGTTACATTCCCAGAGCAATACCAATCTGCAGAACTAGCTGGTAAAGACGCAGTGTTTAAAGTAGCAGTAAAGGGTATAAAAGTAAAAGAACTTCCAGAACTAGATGACGAATTTGCTAAAGACACTTCTGAGTTTGACACTCTAGAAGAACTAAAAACTGACATCAGAACTAAGATGGAAGAATCAGCTAAGAGTCAATCAGAAGCGGCTACTCGTGATCGTGTAATTGATGCTGTTGTTGCTACAATGACTGCTGAAGTACCTGATCAAATGGTAGAAGCTGAAATCGACGGTATGCTACAAGATTTCGAATACCAGCTACGTTACCAAGGTCTTGACCTTGAAAAATACCTGCAATTCACTGGTTCAAATATGCAGGCAATGCGTGAAACAATGCAGGACGATGCTCTTGTACGCGTAAGAACATCTCTAACTCTGGAAACAATTTCTAAGCAGGAAAACATTGAAGTTACAGAAGAAGATCTAGAGAATGAATTCGTGAAGCTTGCTGAACAGCAAGGCCAACCAGTAGAAGACGTAAAGAAAATGTTCGGTACTCAAACTGAATATATGAAGGCGTCAATCGAAACTAGAAAAACTGTGGACTTCCTTGTTGAGAACGCAAAACTAGTATAAAACGATTGGAGGGAGTACGCATGGCTTTAGTACCTTATGTAGTAGAGCAGACGAGTCGTGGCGAAAGGTCGTACGACATTTATTCAAGACTCCTAAAAGACAGAATTATTTTCATTGGTGATGAAATCAACGATCAAACGGCAAGTGTGGTTGTTGCACAGCTTCTGTTCCTAGAAGCGGACGACCCGGACAGAGACATTAGTGTTTATATTAATAGCCCAGGCGGTTCTATTACTGCTGGTATGGCGATTTATGACACAATGCAGTATATCAAACCTGATGTATCTACAATCTGTGTAGGTATGGCAGCGAGCATGGGTGCATTCCTGCTTACTGCTGGCACAAAAGGTAAGAGATTTGCTCTTCCTAACGCCGAAGTTATGATTCACCAGCCACTTGGTGGAACGCGAGGTCAGGCAACTGACATCAAGATTCACGCGGAGCGCATTCTAAAAAATGCGTGACAAGCTGAACCGCATTATGAGTGAAGCATCTGGTCAATCTCTTGAAGTTCTAGAGAAAGACACAGATCGTGATAACTTTATGAGTGCTGAAGAAGCGGTGGAATACGGTCTGATCGATAAAGTGATCGAGTCCCGTAAATAGAAACGAGGTAGGATATGTCCAAATACGATGACAAAAGACAACTCCAGTGTTCTTTTTGCGGTAAGTCGCAAGATCAAGTCAAAAGACTGATCGCTGGTCCGAATGTCTATATCTGTGATGAATGTGTTGCCCTATGCAATGAAATCATCTCGGAAGAGATTCACGATCATCATGATTTGGATCTGACAGACCTGCCAAAGCCGGCAGAGATCTATTCGATCCTGAACGATTATGTAATCGGTCAAGAGCGTGCTAAGAAGACGCTTTCTGTAGCGGTGTACAATCACTACAAGCGTATTCATACGGATACTAACCATGATGATGAAATTGAACTTCAGAAATCAAATATTCTCATGATGGGTCCTACAGGCTCGGGTAAAACCTTGCTTGCTCAAACACTCGCAAAAATCCTAAATGTACCATTTGCTATTGCAGATGCAACTGCACTGACAGAAGCAGGTTATGTTGGGGAAGATGTTGAGAATATCCTTCTAAAGCTTATTCAAGCGGCAGATTATGATATTGAGCGTGCACAAAAGGGCATCATCTATATTGATGAGATCGATAAGATCGCCCGTAAGTCAGATAACCCATCGATCACAAGAGATGTCAGCGGCGAAGGCGTTCAGCAGGCACTTCTTAAGATCATAGAAGGTACTACTGCCAGCGTTCCTCCTCAGGGCGGACGTAAACATCCACACCAGGAGTTCCTACAGATCGATACGAAAAATGTTCTATTTATCTGTGGTGGTGCTTTTGATGGAATCGATAAGATTATTTCAAAGCGTACTGGTAAAAAGGCGATGGGCTTCGGTGCTGAGCTTCAAACGAAAGAAAAGCAAGAAATTGGTGTACTTCTAGAAAAAACTAGAAACCCAAGATCTGCTTAAGTTCGGTCTGATACCTGAGTTTGTTGGTCGTGTTCCAGTGAATGTTTCACTTCACGAACTAGACGAAGATGCTCTTATGAAGATACTAAGCGAACCAAAGAATGCTCTTGTAAAACAATACAAGAGACTATTTGAAATCGATGGCGTTGAGTTGGAATTCGAAGAGGACTCCCTACTTGCTGTCGCAAAGCTTGCGATCGAACGAAAAAACAGGCGCACGTGGTCTACGAAGCATTGTTGAAGGCACTATGCTGGAAATCATGTTTGATATTCCATCTCGTGACGATATCAAAAAATGTATCGTAACGAAGGAAACAATCGAGCGACAACAGCAGCCAACACTTGTTCTTGCTGAGTCCAAAAAGCTCAAAAAGAAGAAGAAAGATGATGTAGAGGAAGAAACAGCGTCATAAAAACTAATGTAAACAGAGGTCGATTATATCGGCCTCTTTTATTTTTTTTGAAAAAATATGCACTGAATATTGATTGAGTTAAGAAAATATCATGATTTTATACGAAATCGCTGTCTACTTTAAGGGATATTATAAGAATGTAACAGGTAAATGAGCGTGAAACATTGTTATACAATTAACGTAAATGTTACGAAAAACGTATCGAAGTATAACTTTTGTTTATTGAATGACTAATGAGTAGAATTGGGTAGATTAGAGCAAATCTTAAGAATCTAATTGTAAATGCACTTTATTTGCTTTGCAATAGGCGGATTTGGTAAGGGTTTTATTATTAAAGAGTTATTTAGAAAACTAATACACTTTCATAAAAGTATTGAAAAAATATTGTTATTTTATTGACAAGCGTTTTCCTATCATCTACTATGGGTGTGTACTCATGAGAACAATGAATAAAGCGATGCAATTGTGTGTGCATACTTTATTTTGAAATGTGAACTTTGTAAGAACTGGTCGACCATATCATGTACCTATGCACTTTTGACACTTAATTTATAAATCATCTTGTGTTTAGATAAGTCTACTTACAGCGGGAGGTCAATGTTATGGAAAATGTGAATCAATTTGCTCAAACTATAAACAGTTTTATATGGGGTCCCCCACTATTGATTTTACTGGTGGGAACAGGTATTTATTTGTCCCTTAAACTAGGATTTTTACAAGTTTTTAAGTTACCCTTAGCCTTAAAATATCTATTTTCTAAAGACCCTGAGGCATCAGATTCTAATGCAGAAGGTGATATTTCGGCGTTTGCTTCTGTATGCACCGCTTTATCAGCAACCATTGGTACAGGTAATATTGTAGGTGTTGCTACGGCAATACGTCTAGGAGGGCCTGGTGCTCTATTTTGGATGTGGATGGCTGCGTTCTTCGGAATGGCAACAAAGTATGCTGAAGCTTTACTAGCTGTAAAGTATCGTGTTGTTGATGAGAATGGCCAAATGTCTGGTGGGCCAATGTACTACATCGAAAAAGGCTTAAACAATAAATTCCTAGCAAAGTGTTTTGCAATCTTTGGAATTGGTGTTGCTTTCTTTGGAATTGGGACATTTGCCCAAGTGAATTCAATTACATCTGCGGTTAATATTGCATTTAACATTCCGGTGGTTGTGACAGGTGTTGTTTTAACGGCGTGTGTTGCTCTAGTTACACTGGGAGGGATTAAAAGTATCTCAAAGGTTTCTGAGATTGTGGTTCCATTCATGGCGGCGTCTTATGTTATATGTACAGTTATAATTTTATTAATGAATGCCAGTCTTGTACCTGAAACAATCGCATTTATCGTTAAAAGTGCATTCACACCAACTGCAGCAGCAGGTGGATTTGCAGGTTCAACAGTTGCGCTTGCGCTTAAAAGTGGTGTTTCCAGAGGTGTATTCTCGAACGAATCAGGCCTTGGATCTGCGCCTATCGCAGCAGCAGCGGCAAAAACGAAGTCATGCGTTCGACAAGGTCTCGTTCAAATGACTGGTACATTTTTCGACACAATTATAGTTTGCTCAATGACAGGTATTACGTTAGTGCTAACAGGTATGTGGAACGAACCTGGTCTAGAAGGTGCAGCCGCAACAACGGCAGCGTTCCGAGCTGGACTTCCATCAATGCCATTTGTCGGTGAACTAGTCGTGACAATAGGCCTTATCTTCTTTGCATTTACAACAATACTTGGTTGGAACTATTATGGTGAAAGATGCACAGAGTACCTAGTCGGTGTGAAGGGCATTAAAATATATAAGTATGTGTTTATAGGCTTGGTTGCAATTGGACCATTTCTAAAACTACAGCTTATCTGGACGATTGCAGATATTGTTAATGGTCTAATGGCAATACCAAACCTTATTGCTATTATTGGTCTAAGTGGTATTGTAGCTTCTGAAACGAAAGCCTATTTTAGTCAGCTTGAAAGTGACACGAAGAATGGTAGACGTAAAGCGGCATAAAAGAAGATAAGTTTAGTGAGAGCACTGATTATTCAGTGCTCTTTTGTATTCGCAAATTGCAAAATTAGATATGAAGTAAGGGTGCAATCACTTTGAGTGCACCCTTTTTTGAACTCTAAATTTCTAATAAATCTAACTTGATTTTTGTTACTTAATTAAATACATATTGAGAAATTAGAAATAACACAAGGGATGTATTAATCAGTAAAAAAAATTGAATCTAGTTTTGAATTACTGACTTCGTTGCTTTGAAACAGTTTAGTACCACTTAAAACTAACATCATTAAAAGTGGAGTTATTAGAAAGTGCATATTTGATATGAAGCCATAGATCGAAAGAATAATCGATATGGTTGTAAGACTGTTTTTAATCCAAAATTTACTCATAAGCATTATTGATATCGATCAACTTCAACCTTTCCAGGTGTCCGATTTATATCCATATGGTTATCCTCGCCGTAATAGTAGTTAACAGAAACATTAAAACCTGCGAATCCTTGTTCTGCATTTATATAAGACATTATGTAACCGGTAGCCATAGTAGCCTAACCGATGTCAAAATTCGCCACAAAAGAATGGTATCATGTGGAGTTTATGGGATCAATAGTTATTGCGTTAATTTAAATTAATACGTCCGTTTGGTAATTGTTATAACTTGAAGATACGTAAGTTAGACGGGAAAACTGGAGTTTTGACAATGAAATATGCCGATATCTGATGAATTAAGACTGAAATGTATACAATATTGATTCCTTATGGATAAGAATTGGAGTTTATCGATTAATTATAGGCTTCCAATTGTGAATTTTCCTTGAACAAACAGTCGTTTTATCCCATTACGCTTGCTAAAGTGGCATTAAGTGAGTATAATTTAGCTAGTTTCTAATCAAAATTAAGCATTAATAGGTCTAAATTGATCAATATTTAGCTTGAAGTGCTCGAAATTGTGTATCAATGAAGTAATGATATAGATACCGCTAACAATAATAAAAAGTTGGATAAGCGGTGATAAAGGAGATGAGAACATGGGTCAAGAGATTAAAAAGTTTGCTGAAATGCCCCTGATTCCTCTTAGAGGTCTGTCTATTTTTCCATATATGGTGTTACACTTTGATGTTGGAAGAGATCGTTCTATCAAAGCCTTAGAAGAGGCTATGATCAAAGATCAAAAGATCTTTCTAACAACACAAATGGATATCGACGTAGACCTTCCTGAGGAGGGAGATTTCTATGAAATCGGTACTATTTGTAAGATCAAACAAATGCTTAAACTACCTGGTGACGCTATTCGTGTCCTAGTTGAGGGTCTAAGTCGTGCGAAAATTGAAGAAATTTTACATGACGAACCCTATTTTAAGGCATCTATTCAGGTGTTTGACGAAGAAGATGCAAAAGACAAAGAAACAGAAGCCCTTATGCGTGCTTGCGTAAATGCATTTGAGCGCTACATTACTGTAAGCAATAGAGTGTCTCCAGATGTTATGGTTTCGGTTTCAACTATTGAGCAGCCTGGACGATTTGCAGATACACTGGCATCACATATGGTATTGAAGACAGAGCAGAAACAGCAAATTATTGAAGCTGTTGCTGCAAAAGATAGATTAGAAGTTATTTATGAAATGCTTCTAAGTGAAATTGAGATCCTTGAAGTAGAAAAAGATATTAATGAAAAAGTACGTGGACAAATCAATCAGCTACAGAAGGAGTACTACCTTCGTGAGCAGCTGAAAGTTATCCGTGAAGAACTGGGTGAAGATCACTCTGGTGACTCTGAAGTGGATGAAATGCGTGCTGCGCTTAAAAAGCTGAAAACTTCAAAAAAGGTGAAAGAGAAAATCGAGAAAGAAATTGATCGTCTTTCTAAGATGTCTCCATCATCGGCAGAATCGAATGTTATTAGAACATATGTTAATACAATTCTTGAACTGCCTTGGAACAAACATACGAAAGATACACTCGACCTTTCAAAGGCAAGAAAAATTCTAGATGAAGACCACCATGGCCTAAAGTCAGTAAAGGAACGTGTTCTTGAGTATCTTGCTATTCGAGAACTGACGAAGAGCATGAAGGGGCCTATTATTTGTCTTGTAGGACCTCCTGGTGTGGGTAAAACATCAATTGCTAAGTCAATTGCCCGTTCGCTTAACAGAAACTTTGTACGTATGTCACTTGGTGGTGTACGTGACGAAGCAGAGATCCGAGGCCATAGAAGAACGTATATTGGTGCAATTCCAGGTCGAATTATCAATGGCATTAAAGAAGGCGGAACTAAAAATCCTGTTTTCCTATTTGATGAGATTGATAAGCTTGCAAGTGACTTCCGTGGAGACCCTGCATCGGCGCTTCTAGAAGTACTTGATCCAGAGCAGAACAAAGACTTTAAAGATCACTACCTAGAAGTACCATTTGATCTTTCAAAGGTTCTGTTTGTAACAACTGCAAACAGTCTTGGTACAATTCCTAGACCACTGCTTGACCGTATGGAAGTTATTAGAATTAGTGGCTACACTGAAGAAGAAAAACTTCAGATTGCTAAGAAGTATTTGGTTCCTAAGCAACTTAAAGAGCATGGTCTAACTACAGATAACCTTCAACTTTCTGAATCGACACTTCGAATGATCATTAATAACTACACAAGAGAGTCGGGCGTTCGTGAACTTGAAAGACAAATCGCTTCTGTTTGCCGTAAAGCTGCAACACGTATTGTAGAAGAAAAAAGTAACCTCAGTTCGTTTTAACACAACGAATTTAAATAAAGCTCTTGGTATTTCGAAATACCGTCATGACGTAATAGAAGACGAAGACCAAGTGGGTATTGTAACAGGTCTAGCTTGGACAGCCGTTGGTGGTGAAACGCTTTCTATTGAAGTGACACCTATGAAGGGTAAAGGACAGCTGGTCTTGACAGGTCAGATGGGCGACGTTATGAAGGAATCAGCTCGTGCTGGTATCAGTTATATTCGTTCAATTTCCGATAACTTTGAAGTGCCAGAGAACTTCCATGAGAATAGAGATGTTCACATCCATATTCCTGAAGGCGCAATTCCTAAAGATGGGCCTTCAGCAGGTATTACAATGGCAACAGCCGTTTTATCTGCACTGACTGAAATTCCAGTGAATCGTGAAGTTGCAATGACTGGAGAAATCACTCTAAGAGGTCGTGTACTTCCAATTGGCGGTTTAAAGGAAAAAGCTCTTGCTGCAAAACGTGCAGGTATTAAAAAGGTTCTATTCCCTTACGACAACATTAAAGATCTTGAAGATATTGATGATAAAGTTAGGAAGGCTATGGAGTTTGTACCAGTGAAGACGATGGATGAAGTTCTTGAGCATGCACTTGTACATCCTAAGAAAACACGCCGTCGCAAAACGACTAAGAAAGAAGAAAAATAATGAAAATCAAGGAGAGTACTTTTGTAATCAGTGCTGTAAATCCATCTCAATATCCAGAAGATGAGTTGCCTGAAATCGCCATGGCTGGACGGTCAAACGTTGGAAAGTCTTCATTGATCAATATGTTGATCAATAGAAAAAATCTAGCGCGTACAAGTTCAACACCTGGTAAAACACAGACAATCAACTTCTATGACATTGATAACAAGTTTAGATTTGTCGATCTGCCTGGTTACGGTTATGCGAAAGTTTCTAAGACGCAAAAAGCCACATGGGGCAAGATCATGGAAACGTATCTAAATAACAGAAAGACCTTACTTGAAGTAATACAGCTTGTGGATTTAAGACATGAACCGACTGAGCAAGATATTGAAATGTATAAATGGATTCTAGAGTGTGGCTTTAATGGCATTGTTATTGCAACCAAACATGACAAGGTTAAAGGCAGCCAACTTGAAAAACAGAAGAACATTATACGTGAAAAATTAGAAATGCCAGATAACGCACCTCTATATACTATATCTGCAACAGACCGTTATGGTAAATATGAGGTCTGGGATCTATTCAATGACTTATTTGAGTTTAATGGCTACGACGTTCGTATTGAGCGTCAAGGTGATAATGACGGTTATGAACAGTTCGATGAAGACCTGGTAATCGACGAGCTTGGAAATCCTGAAGAAATCATTGAATCTGAGTCAGGGCAAAGTGCAGTTAAAGAAATTCCAGCAGAAGAAAAGCCTAAGAAAAAAGACCGAGCTAGAAACAAGCCTGGTTATAAGGAAAAGGTTATTAAAAAAGCTAAGAAACAAGCTAAACGTAAAAGAAGTAAAAAGTAGTATATGATTTTATTGAGCTCCCAATGATCAGGTATGATCTATTGGGAGTTTTTTATATGGAGAAACATAAGCAAATGTTGTTACCTAAGCGGAGTGGAATGTTCGATTGGATAGTTCTTGCAGTATGATTGATTTTGTCTTAACAATCATACAACGCATGTTATAATATGACTGTTGAGACTAATTAGGGGAGGGTACACATGGGTAGGAGTCATTTTTTTAACCATAGAGTGGTTCTGGTTCTTATTGCGATAACGATCGCCTTGTTTTTAACATTTGATGTGGTCATCCAGTATCTAATTCAGTCAGAATTTGATGAAAGAGCTAGGGACAGCATTAAATTTCAAGCGAATGAAACCGCAGAGGTTCTAATGGATCTTGAAGATGGTATGTCTTTGATTGATCAAAGTATGGAGTTTAATGTGAAAAGAGCTTTAAAAAGCCATGTGGGTATTACTCTGGCACTTATGGATGAGATAAGAACACCATCTGACACTCAAGAAGAGAGTGACGAGAATCTTCAAAACATCCAGATCGATGTGCTTAAACGAGTGGATTCGTACCGTAAAAAAAATATCGAAGGTACAATTGCTATTTTCAGTCTTGATAAAGGGATGTTACTTTACCCTGATGGTGAAGACGGACGAATTAATATATATTTTAATGAAGACAATAAGAAAATTCTAGGTCAGGCTATGCAAGAAGGGAGTCTGTATGGTGTTATAAAAACATCAGACATGCTTCAAGGAGAGTCTTTGCTTAGCGGTTACTTTGCATATGACGAGACCTGGAACTGGTTAATATTCGCAGTGAAACATGGTGAGATGGCATCGTCCTATCGTGAATACGGTGAGTATATAACAATTCGAGATGGTATTAAACGAGCGTATTCCTATGACATTGTGGAATCAGCTTTTGTTCTAGATCCTCATTATTTTTACGAGTATGGAATTGACAACAGTTTTGTTGGTCGAAAAACGACTAGAATAGATTTGAGGACAAATAAAAATCTTAGTGAAATATATAGTGATAAAGTTAATGGTTTTGCGGAGTATGTTGTAAAAGACCCCGAAACTGGTGAAGCAGAAGAAAAAATTGCATATGTTCTGAAATCCAAGGACGGAAAACATATTGTAGTTATTGAAGCTGATGTTGCATCTTACAAAGAACTAACAAACGAAATAGTGTTTAGAATTAGAATGATGACCCTGATAGCAGTTGCGTCCCTCATTATGATTCTGTATCTTCTTTATCAGAATTTTGTTACACTCCTTGATCCAATTGCGGAACAGCGTGGAGGTTTATCATGATGAAAAGGCAGATTCGAAATATTGCAAACGCATATATGATGGTTATGGGACTTGTTCTTTTGTTACTCTTATTCATTTCAGTTAGAGTTGTAGATGTGTATTATGACAATGAAGCACTCGGTATACTAGAAACAAGAGCGACGCAGTTAGAAAGCATATACATAAATTATTCAGATGCTAGGATTAAGCTTAGGGAGTTGAATAGTGAGTACATTGATAAAATTCTTTATACTAGGCTTGAAGGCGTTTATGACATTGTAAAAAAATCGACACCGAGTGGTAAAGACCTTTCCTCGGTATATGAGTCCATGTTCCAGCATTTAGAGGGACACAAAGTTGATTTAGTACCAACGAGTGTGTATACACAGTTTATGAAGGTTTCATACGGCGTTGAAGTGAATGATTACAGTGAGAAGATCAACTATTATGATGCTTATACAAAAGATGTAAGATGGCGTGTTGTAACCCAGTACATTGAAGAAAAAGGCGCTGTTTTGGTTGTTTCAGAAGATGTATCTGAAGTTGATTCATTAAGAGTACAATTTGAAAGTGACATAAAAGGTCGAATTGAAGAACATATGCAACGTGAACCTATGAACGTTTCGATTATTGTAGTATCGGATGATCGGTCATTAGTATATTGTTCAGAACATTTGGGAGACCATGATGAAATTGAACTCTTTGATATGCGAACTGGAAAAGACGTCTTTGATCTTGTTAACGAGACTGAGAACGGTCAATTTGAATACCAAATCAAATCAAGTGATGGATTCAAAAATTATTTTGCTTTTACAAGAACGAGTGAGGCATATGATGCTCATTTAATTTTGAGTATGGAGAAAAAGGATCTTTCCACAAAATTTGGAGATCGTGCAGGTGTGTTTCTTAAGATGATTTTTATACTACTCCTTGGGTTTAGTATTTGGACGATTTATAGATTTAGAAAAGTACTAGGAAACGACTTTGGAATGCGTTATAAGAGTACGAATAACAAGAACTCAATATTCTAAAATGTTTTAGTTCAAAATATCGCCAGTAAGTGATATTCTATTATAGTGATAAGTGAGTCTATGACTTTGCTTTATATACTTAGGAGGTAAGAAATAATGTCTACAAATCCAGTTGTAACTATTAAAATGAGTACTGGTCAAGTGATCAAAGCTGAACTATATCCTGAAATTGCCCCAAATACAGTGAATAACTTTATTTCACTGATCAACAAAGGCTACTATGACGGTCTTGTATTCCACCGTGTTATTCGTGGTTTCATGATCCAAGGTGGTTGTCCAGAGGGTTCTGGCATGGGTGGCCCTGGTTACGGTATTAAGGGTGAGTTCAAAATCAACGGTGTTGCTAATGATCTTGATCACACTGCAGGTGTTTTATCTATGGCTAGATCACAGCATCCTGATTCTGCTGGTTCTCAGTTCTTTATCATGCATGAGAATTCACCACATCTAAACGGGTCTTATGCTGCATTTGGTAAGGTGACAGAAGGTCTAGAAGTTGTAAATGAAATTGCTAATCAGTACACAGATCATTTTGATCGTCCGTCTGAAGAGCAAAAGATGGAAACTGTAACAGTTGATACTTTTGGCGTTGAATACCCAGAGCCAGAAACTGTTTAATATCTAAACTGTTAAAGATAAACTGGGCTTATATGGTGTTACGCCGTATAAGTCCTTTTTCACAAGTACAACTAGGTTTATTTGGAAATGATAGAAATAAACCCTTGTTGGAGGAATTGGGATGCTAAAACGGTTAAAAATTGATAATTTTGCTGGGATTGTATTGGTAATCATTTTGAGTTTGATCGCGCTTGAATTCTTGTTTATATTCCAGGTTGTTCAAACTAGTTTTGAAGATCAGCAAAAACAAGAATTATCTAGATATGTGTCTTTCATCAGTCAGTCGTTAGAAGACTCTGTGGAAGTTACTAAGGATTACGATGCACTTCAGAATGTTAATCTATATGAAAAGGCGAAAAAAAATGCTTTAGGTGATTTAGGCGAGACTGCCGCAATTGACATTACATATGAGCAGTTAGAAGACCTTAAAAAAAACACACGGATTTACCAATGCTGCTATCTTTGTTAAGTCTGAGGGAGATGTAATAATCCTTAACTCTACAAACAAAGATGAGATTGGTCTTTCAACAAAAAAGTGGACTTATTGGCATACTGCATTCCAGCAGCTTCTTAGTAATGAAGCTGTTGAAGTAGACAAAGGTCAGTATTTCCAAGACTTTTGGGTTGGACCTAAAACGAAGTCACATACCTTAAAAGGCTTCTTCAAATTTGGATATATTCATAATCCAAAACATCAGTACCTGTTAAATGTATATGTTCAAAGCGATGAGATGGTTGCTGACCGTGCAGCTGGAAGTGTCAACAACACCTTAGATGATATTAGAGATAATATTGACTATATTGATCATATTGGTATTGTAAAGGCTGATATTCTAAAAGCATATAAAACAACAGAGTATGAAGGATCAAACAAAGAGCCTCTTATTTTATATGGAGATATAAAAAACACAGGGTTTACGAAACTAGACTATGATGTTGATAAGCTGATGGCATCCAATAAAATGCTATTTGAAGACATAGGAAGAAATAGCCAAAAACTTGTGCTTAAGAAACTAAGTGATAACGAGATTCTTGTAATTATAATTAATAATGTGAAGATGGATGAACTTCTTCAGAAATTTATGCTGATTACAATTGGTCTTACAATTCTTGCTGGTGCGTCTATTCTAGTGGTAAATTTCTGGATGATTAGAAAATATGGTGCTATTCTTGACGTTCAAAGGGAAAGACTTGGACTTGCAAAGGCTTTCCAAAAAAACGATTCAAAAAATGCCATCAATGATATTCCATCTTAGAATGAATGATTCTGGAGATTTTATATTAACCTACAATGATGGGATGGCCTTTTCGCAGGATGAAGTCGTTTTATCAGATTCAGATCACGTAAAAATTGATGCAGTCTATTCAAGTGAGTTTGTTGAAACTTCTAGAAGACATGTGTTGCAAGCCTTTGGAAATAGCAAAAGTCGATTTGAAGCTTCACATAATGGGCGAATTTTTGATGTTATTGTGTCTCCTATAGTGGAATCTGGTGTTAATGATAAGACGGGTAAAGTCCGTGAAATTATAGGTTTTGGAACAGATATTTCAGAAAGACATACAAGAGAAAGATCTGCAAACTATATGGCTATGCATGATCAGCTAACATCATTACCTAATCGCAGGGCCTTTGTAGAAAGACTGGAAGATTATATTGATGCTGGTAAGAGTATGTTTGTCATATACTTTGATCTCGATAATTTCAAAAGTGTAAACGATATGCATGGGCATAGAATTGGTGACGAGGTTCTTGAGGTTGTGGCACAACGATTTAAGTTGTTTACAAATGACTCATTGAAAGTTGCCAGAATGGGCGGTGACGAGTTTGTTGCGTCTTGTCTTGATTTAAGTTTAGATGAAGTGGAAGTTATAACACAGCGTATTATTGATGCAATCTGCAAGCCAATTGAGCTTGAAGACGTGACGTGTACAATTGGTGCAAGTGCAGGTATTTGTCAGTTTCCTGCTGATGGCAAAACACCAGAAGTACTTATTCACAAAGCAGACAAAGCAATGTATGAAAGCAAGGCTTTAGGTGGTAATTCGTACAAGCTGGTATAGAAGTCTATAATTTGAATTGAATTACCATAGTTGTTAAAGTTAAAACGCCAGTGAATTGAGAAAACTCATTCACTGGCGTTTCTATTTAGTCCTAAATGTAGATTGTTCTTGAGTAATTATGCTTTACCAGCAGAACCCAGAACGTTTTCAATTTTGTGCATAACCATACCCTTGATGGCTTCGCGTCCAGGACCAAGGTATTTTCTAGGATCAAATTCCTTAGGGCTCTTAACAAAGTTCTCTCTAATAGAAGCTGTCATAGCAAGACGTAGGTCTGTATCGATGTTGATTTTACAAACACCAAAACCAGCAGCTTTTTTAAGCATATCCTCAGGAACACCTTGTGCTCCTGGAATATCTCCGCCAAACTCATTACACTTGTCAACAAACTCCTTAACAACTGTAGAAGCGCCATGAAGAACTAGAGGGAAGCCTGGAAGCATTTCTGTAATTTTAGCTAGACGATCATAGTCAAGCTTTGGCTCGCCAGTAAACTTATATGCACCGTGGCTTGTACCAATTGCAATTGCAAGAGAGTCACACCCAGTACGTTTTACGAAATCTACTGCTTGATCAGGATCTGTATATGTCGCATCTTCAGCACTAACGTTAACGTCATCTTCTACACCAGCAAGTTTGCCAAGTTCAGCTTCAACACTAACTCCACGCTCGTGAGCGTATTCAACAACCTTCTTAGTGAGTGCAATATTTTCTTCAAATGGAAGGGCTGAGCCATCAATCATTACAGATGTAAAGCCATCGTCGATACACTGCTTACAAATTTCAAAGCTGTCACCATGGTCAAGGTGAAGCGCTATATCAAGACCAGTGTCCTCAACCGCTGCTAGGACTAAATGCTTTAAGTAAGCAGGTTTTGCATACTTACGAGCGCCAGCAGAAACTTGAAGGATAAGAGGCGCTTTCTTTTCCTGAGCTGCTTCTACAATACCTTGAATGATTTCCATGTTGTTGACATTAAATGCACCAACTGCATAACCACCTTTGTAGGCTTTTTCAAACATGTCTTTTGTTGTTACTAGTGCCATTAGTCATCCTCCTTGATATGTATCCTTTTGATCCAGTGGATCATATTATCAATACCGGTAGGCGGGCCAGATTATGTCCTGGTCAAGCAAGGTTCGCTTATAGTGTAGCATAATAACGCACACCTAGGGATGCTAATACCCAAGAATCGGGTTAATAAAACGTAAAAAAGTGCTGTCGTAGATAATCTACAACAGCACTCTAAATTACATTTATAGTCTATTACAAGAATCGATTACAGTTTGTCGTTGCTACCGAATACGTTCATGATCTTATGGTATACAACGTCAGTGATCGCTTCACGAGCTGGGCCTAGGTATTTTCTAGGGTCGAACTCGCCTGGTTTTTCAGTGAATACCTTTCGTACATTACCTGTTACAGCAATACGTAGGTCAGTATCTACGTTAATCTTACAAACGCCTAGGCTATTTGCTTCACGTAACATTTCATCTGGAACACCTTGTGCGCCCTTTAGAGAACCACCGTTGTCGTTGCAAAGTGCAACAGCTTCAGGGTAAACAGAAGAAGCTCCGTGTAGTACTAGTGGGAAACCAGGTAGTAGGTTCATGATTTCTTTTAGACGTGCAAAATCTAGCTGTGGTTCACCTTCGAACTTGTTAGCGCCATGGCTAGTACCAATTGCGATAGCTAGTGAGTCAACACCAGTTCTATCTACAAACTCTTTAGCTTGCTTAGGATCAGTATAAGTTGCATCTTCAGCACTTACGTTAACGTCATCTTCAACGCCTGCTAGTTGACCAAGTTCTGCTTCTACAACGACACCGCGTTCGTGAGCGTATTCAACAACCTTTTTAGTCACTGCGATGTTTTCTTCGAATGAGTGGTGAGAACCATCGATCATTACAGAGGTAAAGCCAAGATCGATTGCAGTTTTACAAGCTTCAAAATCAGCACCGTGGTCAAGGTGAAGGGCTAGATCAATTCCAGTGTCTTCAACAGCTGCTTCAACTAATTTTAGAAGATATGCTGGTCGCATGTACTTAAGTGCGCCTGAAGATACCTGAAGCATTACCGGAGACTTTGCTTTAGCAGCTGCGTCTACAATACCTTGAACAATTTCCATGTTGTTAATGTTGAAAGCGCCAATTGCATAGCCGCCCTCATAAGCGTTTTTGAAAAGTTCTTTTGTTGTAACTAATGCCATCGTTACATCCTCCTAGGAATTTTTAATCACTTTCATGAATTAATATTCTTAACCATGAATATTTTAAAATGTATTATCTCTGTCGCTATCTATCTGTCTATGCTATGATAATTCATATATCATAAAGAATATATGTAAGATCAAGATTATTGTCAAGAGAGGAAAACGATTGGCGTTAAAATTTGACACACTTTCATGTGAAATGACAAATAAAAGGATCAAACTTGCATTAAATTACAACAAAAATGGGTTTAAATGGTTTTCGTCCCGCGGGGCACGGGACGTCCAACGTCCCGCATAAGCGTTGAAAATAGTAGGTTTTAAAGCATAATTATAATTTTATAGGAGGAAGTATGCGTTTAGATAAATATTTGGGAAACATGGGGTGCGGATCAAGAAAAGACCTCAAAATTATGATTAAAAAGGGCAAAGCTTTAGTCAATGGTAAACCTGAAAAAGACCCTGGTAAACATGTCAATCCAGACACAGATAAAGTGGAATTTATGGGACATGAAATTGGATATAAACCACTTGTGTATATAATGTTGAACAAGCCTGATGGATATGTATCCGCAACAGAAGATAGTAGAGAACAGACAGTCATAGAACTTATAGATGGATATGAACACTACGAACTCTTTCCAGTGGGTAGACTGGATAAGGATACAGAAGGTCTTTTGATCCTGTCAAACGATGGGAAGTTGGCACACAATATTCTTTCACCAAAAAAGCATGTGCCTAAAATATACTACGCTACAATCGATGGGAAAGTAACAGATGCCGACATCAAAGCCTTTAAAAAAGGTGTGACTCTTGAGGATGGGTATGAAACTATGCCTGCAGACCTGCGTATACTCCAAAGTGATTGGGAATCAGAAATAGAACTTACGATCATGGAAGGGAAGTATCATCAGGTAAAACGTATGTTTGAATCGGTTGGTAAGACGGTGACATATCTTAAACGTATTCAGATGGGTGCGCTAATGCTAGATGAAAGTCTTGAACTTGGTGAGTACCGCGAACTTACTGATGAGGAGCTTGTTGAGTTACAGACGGTAGATCCACAGTAATTTATTAAAGATGTGTCTAACTGTAGAATTAGTCTTTAAATAAAGATAAAAGATTCAAAGCAACACTTAAAGGGTATACATTAATAAGAGCTATCACCTCTCGTTAATGAAAGCAGGTGAGAACGATGAATAAGCGTTCCATTGCCCTATTGGGTGTTGTTTTTTTTGCTCTAGCATTAGGTGGATTCGTATATTTCTTAAATGATCAACCAGTGGAAAGTGCACCAATGATTGCGGCAGAGGTTGAGTCGAAAACAATGACTCCTTCTAATGTAACAAAGTCTTTGCCGATCGGAGCAACAAATGATATGCATAATGGGGATGAGTATTTTGATAGCATTCTAAGTGGCGGTGTGCCTAAAGACGGTATACCTCCTATAGAAGAACCAAAGTACATGACTATAGAAGAGGCGGATAAATGGCTAAGCGATGCAGATCGTATGTTTGTTCTAGAAAGTATTGATGGCGTTTTAGTTTATCCACAACGTGTTTTAGTATGGCATGAAATAGTGAATGAGACAATTGATGGTCAGTCTCTTTCTATAACCTACTGTCCTCTAACGGGTTCGTGTATAGGTTACTATGGCCCAGAAAACACAACTTTCGGAACATCGGGACGCCTTCTGAACAGTAATCTTGTTATGTATGACAGGGAATCGGACACGTATTGGTCACAAATTATGGGACAAGCAGTACACGATGGAAGTATAGGGGAATCCCTAGCCGTTGAACCAATACATTGGGCAACATGGGAAAATGTGAAAAAGACATTTGATGAAGCAAAAGTATTAACAGACGAAACAGGATTCTTTAGAGATTATGATAGAGACCCATACGGGTCTTATGTTAATGATGATTCGTATTACTACAATAACTTTGTTATGTTCCCAACAATGTCTGAGGACGATAGACTGCCTGCAAAAAAAGTCGTTGTAGGCGTAAAAGGACCTGAGGGTGTCCTTGCAATTGATCCTTCCTATGTGAAAAGTAATGGACCAGTTTACGATGAGGCTGGCGGTCAGCCAATTATAGCAGTCTATGACAACGATCTGGAAGCTGTTCGAGTCTATAAAAGACCAGCAGATGATGAACCTTCAGTGACTGATAATCTCGCAAGTGCAGATTATTTCGACGTTATGTGGTTTGCATGGTCTGCCTTTTATCCCGAAACAGAACTGTTGAGGTGATATCATGAAGATCAATATTTTGCTGAAAGACCGTAAAAGTGTGTACTGGGGGCTATTTGGAGCATTTATATATTTTATGATTTACCTCTGGTCTATTGGTTCTTTAAGAGCAGGCACAGATGGTATTTGGAGATTTCAAACAGCTTCTAACATGACCAACATGTTGTTTAGGTCGAGTGCACCCTATTTATGGGAACCGTCAGTTAGGCTTCAAACGCCTATGTTGAGTGTGGTTTTTGCGCCGCTGAATCTGTTCTTGGGATTAATACTAGCTGGTCTTGTGTTCTTAAATTTAGCCGCAACAATAAACCTTTATAGACAGCCGAAGTCCTGTCGGCTAGATGCAGGGACAAAAGGCATATGGGCAATACTACCAAGCTTTTTAACAGGCTTTGCATGTTGTGTCCCTACTTTCTTGATTCCTCTCGCTTCAATATCAGCGAGTATAACGGTGTATGTTATCTGGCTCAGGCAGTTTCTAATACCCATTAGTGTTATTTTACTAGTGTGGGGAAGCTGGTATAGCCTAAGAAGAGTACAGAAGGTTTAAGAAGTAATAAAAGCGCCAATTCTTGGGTAGAATTGGCGCTTTTCTATTGCATAAACAAGGGAATCTGAAGATGGTTATGCAATAGAGGGCTTATTAAAATCGTAATTATTCATATCTTAAAGCATCTATCGGATTAAGTTTAGAGGCTTTGTTTGCAGGATAAATTCCGAAGAATATGCCTAAGCTGCAACTGAATGCCACGGCTGTGAGCATGATGCTTGGTGAGACGACCGGAGGAATTTTTTTTATAAACATTCCAAGCAGGTTGGCAAGTCCAATCCCGAATGCAATACCAACCATGCCGCCAAGAGACGACACAAGAGCGGATTCAATTAGGAATTGCCCAAGTATATCCATACGTGTCGCACCAATGGCTTTTCTAATACCAATTTCTCTGGTTCTTTCAGTAACAGAAACCAGCATAATATTCATAATGCCTATACCGCCAACGACTAGAGAAATACCTGCAATTACTGACACAAGAAGGGTCATGGAGCCAGTGATCTTATTCATCATCTCCATTTCGCGTTCTGAATTGTACCCTTTATACATGTCTTGACCAGTCAAGTTGTGACGTTTTGCAACAAGGTTGTTGATTGCGGTTAAGTTACTACCAATAGAGTCTGATGTTTTGAAGCTTAGATCAACTTGGTCATAACTTGTTTGTCCAGTATAAAGCTCCATATTGGAAATAGGAACAAATGCAGAAAATGCATTAACACTTTCAATATTCATCATAGTTTTTGGCTTTGAGTAAAGTCCAACTACAACATATGAAACGGATCCCTGTTCAGTTTGAAGTGTGATTCGTTTACCAATTATGTCTCTTGTTTTTAAGACTTGATCTGCAAATTTTACATCCATAACAATAACGGGCTTTGCCTCAAGCATATCGCTTTGAGTCATGAATCTTCCAGATACGATATCAAAGCTATCGATTTTGTCATATGTTTCATTAACAGCGGTCAGAGTGACCATATTTTCTTTTTTTCCTGAGATATATTTAGTTGAAAGGGAACTGGTTGCAGAGATTCCACGAAGCTTGTCTCCGTATATTCTTCTTATGGAATCAATGTCTCGATTGTTGTACATATCCGTTTCGTCGTATTCTTTTTTGTAGTTTAAATAAATAGCCGCACGATTGACACCAAAACTACTGAAGTCAGCTTGCATTTTTTTTCTGACTGCCTTGACCGAGACTCACAAGAGCAATTACAGATGAAATGCCGATAATAATACCGAGCATTGTTAGTGCTGTACGCATTTTGTTGGCCCAAATGGTTGTTACAGCCATTTTTTATGCTTTCCATCCATCTCATGCTGATAGTCCTTTCTTAGGTTTTGCAATAGGTCTAAGGCGCGTGTCATTGGTTATTTGTCCGTCGTTGATTGTCACAACTCTATTTGTGAGTTCAGCAATTTCAGGTTCGTGTGTAATCATGACAATAGTATGGCCTTCTGCATTAAGGGTAGAGAAAATGTCCATAATTTCTTTTGTCGTTTTCGAATCCAAGTTTCCAGTGGGTTCATCAGCAAGGATAATACCAGGATTCATAGCAAGAGCTCTTGCTATTGCAACACGTTGTTTTTGACCACCAGAAATCTCTGTAGGTTTGTTAGCTTCCTTGCCTTTTAGGCCCACTTTTTCTAGGGCTGTCATAGCGAGTTGTCTTCTAGATTTGGTATCATACCCCGCGTAAACCATAGGCAGTTCTACGTTTTCAAGTGTAGAGAGTTTTGGGAGAAGGTTAAAGGACTGGAAGACAAACCCGATTTTCTTGTTTCTGAACTGTGAGATTGTTGAATCTGTCTGTTCCGATACATATTGTCCATCCAGCATATAGGTGCCTGAAGTGGCTCTATCAAGGCATCCTAGAATGTTCATCATGGTTGATTTCCCAGAACCAGAAGGGCCGATTATAGATACAAAATCTCCCTCTTCAACTTGCAAGCTTACTTTATCGAGAGCTTTAAAGGATATAGCACCAGTGTTATAGATTTTATCAATGTTTTTAAGTGTAAGCATTTGAGCCTCCTATAGCAGACCTTCTGCAAATGAATCCGTCATGTCTTCAGCGGTTTCCATTAAAAGCTCGTCACCTGCATGTATCTTGTCAGAAATAAGTTCTACGTAAACATCACCTTCAATTCCGACTTCAACAGGAACAACAATTGTTGTTCCATCAGCAGAAAGCTTTGTTACCGTTGCTTTACCATCGAAGTTACGGCTGACCGCTTCAAAGGACACTGCATTTACGCCTTCTGCTTTTTGGGCTTCTATATTTAAGTTAACCAAGAAACCGTCTCTTAAAAGATCAGTTGGTTCAGTTAGTTTTACAATCACTTCAGTGTATGCCTGAGCCTTGCCTTCTTTTTTTGTTGTGCCAGGTGAAATGGATGCCACCTTGCCTTGAAGTGTTTGACCCTTCATTGAATTCGCTGTTATATCTACACTTAGTCCAACTGATAGTTTATTGATTTCACCTTCAGATATAAGTGTTTTAATTTCCTTGCTGTCAAAGTCTTGCACTTTAATTAGGGCATTGTCTTCGTCATACATTTCGCCTTTTTTGTAGTTGATTGAAGTAACTGTTCCGTTAATTGGGCTAATGATTCTTTGCTTTTCAATTTTAGCAGTTATTTCTTCAATTTCAGATTCTATGAGTTGAATATTTAGCTTGTGTTTTCTCACTTCTGAATTAAAGGAAGAGTTGTTTATAGCGTTTTGTGCAGATTCTAAATTAAGTTTTTCTTGTTCATAGTTGTTTTCAGATTCGTCATACGATTTTTGACTGATAGCCCCTGACTCAAATAGGACTTTGTCTTTTTCATATTTTTCTTTTGCTGTGTCATAACTCATAACAGCCTTTTTAAGCTCTGATTTTTGTGTTGTAGTACCTTGTAGTAGGGTTTGATTTAAACTTTCCTGTTCCAGTTCAAGACCAATCTGTTTACGTTCAAGGGATTGTTTTAGTTCAACAGAATCGATTTCTGCAAGAACTTGACCTTCAATTACTTTGTCTCCAACCTTAACATCCAGGGTAGTAACAAGTCCTTTGGTCTCTGGTTTTAGATTTCTACTTTCAGTAATACTAACATTGCCGCTTGCATATACATTAGATGTAATGTCCATTGTTTCAACAACAGCTGTATTTAGAGGCATTTCATCTGCGCCAGCACTTGCTGTTCGAGTAAACATAAATGCACCAGTTCCTACTAATGCAGTCATTAATACCGCTGCGATAACTTTCTTATTTTTAAACATGGGGTTCGCTCCTTTGGGATTCGCTTTTCGTTTGACTTCATACTACACCTCAATGTTTTAGAACTTTGGAAGGAAATCTTAAGAAAATGGGAAGTAGGATTAAAATTCTAAAAATTCCTTTCAACTTCCCAATTTCTTAAAAAATTAAGGTTATACTACTAATAGAAAGCAAATACAGAAAATTATTATTAATTGCAAGGGAGATAATATGAAACTTTCCATACGTGCTAAAATGGCAGTCGCATTATAATGGTTGCTCTAATGCCAATCTTACTTGGGATCATTCTAGTAGAGGGTTCATTATTTGAAGTGATTGAGGAAAACGTTGAAGTCAGTGAGTTATTCCCCAATTACGACAATGCCATGAAGAGCCATAAACTGTTCACAAATATGGTGAAAGAACAAATTAGAGACAATGAAGATCAAATTGACTATGAGACGCTGTTATATTTAGATTCAAACAATAAACGAGACATGCTTGGGTTCTATGTTGAAAAGAACAAAGAAGAAATATACAGGTCTACATGGATGAAGGGGGCAACCTTTGAATACGATGAATATGAAGACCTAGAGATTATTAATTATGAAGGCATATTTGTTATGAATGACACAGAAGTCTTAACGATCAACAACACTTACCGTATATATACCTACTACAATTTTGAAAAAGCCAATGACGTTTTAAGTAAGTATGCAGGTTATATACTGCTTGCAGCGGTGTCCATATTTGCCTTATTTACATTCCTTTTAATATTGTGGGTGTTTAGACACATCCGAACGTCTATGAAACAGCTGGTTGCAATGACGCAGAGTATTTTGGTTGGTGATTTAAAAACTCCAGTTCCATACAATCAAAAAGATGAGTTCAGGGAGCTTGCTGACACTATTAACACACTTCGTTCAGAATTATATGATTCAAAACTTGAAAAAGAGCATTTGGAAAAGGAACGAGAACGTATGCTTGCAAATATCGCCCATGATATCAAAACACCAATTACCGCAATTAAGGGGTGTGCTCAAATGTTATCTGAAGATATTATCAACGACGAAAAGACTAAGAAAGACTATTTGGATATTATAGTATCGAGGTCACATGTAATAGAGCATATGGTAAATGACTTAAAAGAAGTCATTAAGTACGATGTTGGTTCCATAAAGTTGAATTTTGCCAATGTAAAAATGGGGTATTTTATCGATGATTGCATAGATGATTTTAGAATCAACAATCAAAAAACAGGATTTTGAAATATCTTTTGAAAAGAAATACGAGGATTTAGTTTTAAGTATAGACCCAAATTTGATTCAACGGGTATTTATGAATATTATAGGCAACTCATTGAAGTATAATCGTGACAGAAAAGTAGATATTCGAATTGAAACAGATAAGATTGGTGGTACGATAAGGTTCAGAATATCTGACGATGGTATTGGTGTACCAGATGATGCTCTAGAAAACTTATTTGATAGACTCTACAGAGTTGATTCATCAAGAAATTCTAAAATTGAAGGCAGTGGTATTGGGCTTTCAATTTGTAAGGAAATAATAGAAGCCCATAAGGGTAGAATATGGGCTGATAATGATAATGATAAAGGCAGATTTAGTATTTTATTTAGTATACCAGTAGCGGGGGAGTAAAAATGAAAAAAAATATTAATAGTGGAAGATGACGACAATATAGCACGTCTTGAAAAGGATTTTCTTGAAATTCATGGGTATGAAGTTGTACTTGAGCAAACAGGGGAATACGAGATCATTGAAAAACTGGCTGAAGACTGTGACATGATTCTCCTAGATGTGATGTTACCAAAGGGGGGGGATGGCTTTCAGATTTGTAAGAGATTACGTTCTGAACTTGAGAAACCAATCTTAATGATTTCTGCAATGGGACAAGATACAGATGTTATTTTAGGGCTGGGTTTCGGAGCGGATGACTATATTACTAAGCCGTTTAGCCCCAATCAGTTAATAGCTAGGGTTAAAGCACATTTATCCCGCTATGAAAGACTTAAATCTGGATCAAATATACCGAGTGAGAGTATTATTGAACATGATGAAATGGTCATTAACGTAGCGTCACAGACTTGTGAAGTTGCTGGGAAGACTGTTGATTTGACACCAAAAGAGTTTGAGATTCTTAAACTAATGGCATCGAATAAAAACGTTGTTCTAACAAAAGAACAGATTTACGAGGCTATTTGGCAAGCTGATGCCCTTGGAGACGCTTCAACTGTTACAGTCCATGTTAAGCGGGTACGTGAGAAGCTTCATAATGCAAATCCGAAGGTTGAATACATTTCGACTATATGGGGTGTGGGATATAAGTTTACTGTACAGTATAAATCTTAAGGCTATGAAAGACCATTTAAAGATAAAAGTAAAAGTGTAGGTTAGAGACTGAATTGGTATTAGAAATGAAAATAGAAAGCGTGTGATCTGTGCTAGGCACAAGTCACACGCTTTAGTTACTTTTGAAATTGATTGATTCATTTGTAGTTGTTTTATTGACCTGAAATCTTATAAATGACTTCATCGAGTGACATATCTGTTGAAAGGCTGAAAGTACCACTGCGAAGCTTTGCGCCAAGTCCTAGTTCTTCAACACGTTTAATAAAAGTTGAAGTGTCAGCAACTAGACCTGCCTCAGCAAGAAGTTTGCCGATAGAGTAACCAGAAGAACCTGATTGAATCTCGATTTCTTTTGTTACTCCGACCATGTTAACTTGAGTGCCACCAGGTTTTGCATCACTTGATGTAGAACCACTTGTGTCAGTGCCAGCTGTTTCGTTCGAAGATTGTCCTGAAGTTTGGTCTGAAGTCTGGTTAGTCGCCTCAGAACCGACTTCTGTACCAGTTGAGTCCCCTTCAGTCACTTCTTGGATTTCAACGATATTAGGGTCTTGAGAAGCCACTTCAGTTGTGCCTGTTGTCTCAGGTATATTCACTTCGAAGGCCAAAGAATCTGAAATTTTCCATGATACGACAAAGAATATTAAGGCCACTATAATAAGTGAGACAACAATATCACTGACGTCGTAAAATATGTCTTTTAGTTTTTCAAGCATATCAAGATCTCCTGTTCGTATTTTTCTTCCTTAAGCATACCACAATACCCTTAGTATTCCAATGGCTGAGTAGGTTTCAAAATAGTTAAAAGCGTGATACAATCAACATAATGAGAAAATCCGTGAGGATAAGTAGGGGGCTGTAATGGGAGCGTTTCTTGAGTTGAAAGAAAAACATGTTAAATACATATTGGATTACATAGAAAATCATGGTTTCGCTGCTCATGGATTTTATTATGGTCTTAAAAAAAACGGGGAAGCTTGGAGTCTAAGAAGTGGCACTTCATTTTATGGTTATGTAAAAGAGAAGGAACTGATTGGTATAGTTTCATTTTCAACAACAAAAGTTATGACATGTCATTTTAACGATGACAGCATTTATAATAAGTTGGACTTTCTTAAAGTGATCAGACAATACAAGCCAAGTGTGATAAAAGCAGAAAAAAATGACCTAGAGAGAATTAGGACTGTTCTTGCTCGCGTTTCAATATGTCATGATATTGAAATCTGTGAGGTTATGCATATAAATATGGAATCCTTTAAGAAAGACGACGATGTACATGGCATGATCGTAGACGCATCACTTCTCCCTATTAGAGATGCAATGCCGTTTCTATTACAGGTCGAGAAAGCATTTGGTCGAAACCCTTTGACTGTGAATCAACTAAAGGACAAAGTAGACTCTATAGAGAATTATATATATTACATAGACAGTAGTGCAATTAAGGGTCAGGCTGTGATTGAATTTGAAACAAATTCCTTTGCGCAACTTGGCGGTGTATTCACGTCGCCCTCGGTTAGAGGGAAGGGTATTGGTAAAAGGCTAACTTCAGTTTTAACTGAGCGGATGCTGAACAAGGGATTGGCAGTTAATTTATTGGTTATGAAAAAGAATGAGTCAGCCACAAAAGTATATAGGTCCCTTGGGTATGAAGTGGTACATGAGCTGGGCTTAATGGCTATTAATACAATATAAAGTATGAGCAAAGTGTAAGAAAGTAATGGAGTGAAACATATGAAAACAGTAATCATTGGTAAAAATGAAGCGGGTCAGAGACTAGACCGTTTTTTACTTAAATACCTTAACAATTCAAGTCGTACCAATGTATATAAATTGATCCGAAAGAAAGTATTTAAGGTCAATGGTGTACGAGTAAAAGAGGATTATTTCTTTGAACTGGGGGACAAGCTTGATATTTTCTTAAGTGACGAATCTTACGACAAGCTTGTAAAAGCAGTAGAACAGGTGGAAGCATCAGCGGTTGGTCTTAATATTGTATTTGAGGACGATGACGTTTTAATTGTAGATAAACCCAAAGGTATGTTAACCCATCCTGATCAGAATGAATTCAAAAACACACTTTCTTCAAAGGTACAGGTTTACTTAAAACATATGGCATCTAGAACGTTTAAACCCGCATCTATTCAAAGACTAGACAAGAACACAAGTGGTCTTGTTATCTTCGGAAAGAACTACCAGTCTTTAAAAGCATTTAATGAAATGATGCGCAATAGAGAAATAAAAAAAATTCTATCAATGTGTTGTTGAGGGTGTAGTTAAAGAATCTGGAACGGTCAAAGGATGGCTTGTGAAAGATGAATCAAGAAATAAGGTTAGACTTTCCAATAAACAGCAAAATGACAAAGCTAAGTTTTGTCATACGGACTATAAACCCCTAAAAACAATTGGAAATTATACGCTTCTTGAAGTTGAGTTACATACAGGTAGGTCTCATCAAATCAGAGAATCTATGAGATATATTGGACACCCAATTGTCGGTGACAAAAAATACGGTGCTTCCAAGGAGAAAAATGTCAATTCCCAGCTATTACATGGGTATAAACTGGTTATCAATGATAGAGAATACACTAGCGAATCAGAAGATATAAAGAATTTCATCGATTCCATTAAATAAGACAGCTGGAGGAGTAGCCTATGATCAGGTCCTATAATGTAATAATTAAGCTAATAGACCGTTATGACTACGGCGGTGCGCTGGAATTACTCTCTGAAATTGGACTTGAGAATTCAGATGCTGCAGTGCTGATGGACTCTTGCAGATATGCAGTGAATTTTGATTTTAAGACAGCAAGACATTTACTGTATAACTTGACTGAGGAGTATGAAGCAACACCAGAGATCAAATTTCTAAAGAAAAAACCTTCAGAACCTCATGGATGGAGACCCTGATGCTATGTTCTCTGAACTTCTTGAAAATACAAAGTTTCAAATCGTTAATGAGGAGTATATTGATTTCCTGAGCCGTGTTTACAGGTTTAAGGAAGCAATATTTAAGTATATGTTTGTCGAGCTTCATTTGAATAGAACACACTTTACATTTATTCAACCCATGATGCAGAAAAGACAAATTTTGAAAACGCTCCGAAAGAAGTACAAGATATTCAATTCAAATCTCATATTCGGAATCACTACGTATTTCAACCGTTACCATAAGGAAGACTATACATGCCAAGAAGTGGTTCGTATAATGAACGCGGAAAAAAATGATGAATCTGATTGAGCTTAGAAATGATTCCATCGTAGGACATGGATTCTCCAGCGTTAGTATTGAAGATATCTACAAATACTATGGTAATCCTTACAATGTTCTTGATGATTTTCGTTTCTGTGTGGAAAAGCTAGAAATCAAAATCAACCGTTATAAGTATTCACAAGTTAACGACATGATTAGAGAACAGCTGGACCATTTAAACAGATCATATATTCCGAACTACACAGGGAAAGAGTATCAGTTCGAATAGGGATGATGTCACATGTTAAAAGAAATCCTAGAATGGGCAAGAGCCATAATCATTGCCCTAGTCATTGGACTTGTATTGACGTTTTTAATTCGGCCAATACTTGTTAAAGGTCACTCCATGGAGCCAACGCTTGGAGATAATAACTATCTTCTTATTGAGCAGGTGAGTTATCAAGTGGGTGATCCGACATATGGAGATATCATTGTGTTCAAATCAGAGCTTTATAGTACTGATGGATCTCAAAGAGACCTTATCAAGCGTGTTATTGGTGGCTCTGGAGATCATATCACGATTGATAGCGGTGATGTATATGTCAATGAGGAGCTTCTTGATGAGTCTTATACCAAAGAAGAATGGACAGGTGGAGCAGTAGATTTGATCGTTCCAACTGACTGTGTTTTTGTTATGGGAGATAATCGCAATAATAGTATGGATAGCCGCAGCGATGAGGTTGGGCTTGTCCGAGAAGAGCAGATACGGGGACGGGTATTAATTCGTCTGTTTCCGATCAGCCGTTTTGGCGCAATAGATTAAGTTGAATAGGGGGAATCACCATGACTGATAGAACATTGAACGTAAAATTCCCAGATGGACATGAACAAGAAGTGCCCTATGAAATGCGACTCGAAGACCTGGCAAAGGTTCATAGAGAGGAAAATGCGCCGCTCCTTGTAGCAGCGCGAGTCAACAATAAACTTAGAGAATTGACATACCATTTAGATGAAAACTCTGATATTAGCTTTGTAAGTATTACGAGTCTTGATGGTGTGAGAATATATCAAAGATCCTTATCTTTTGTGTTTATTAGAGCGGCGATGGAACTTTTCAAAGATATCCACGTTCGTGTTGAGCACTCATTAAGTGGAGGACTATTTTGCGAGTTTGACTATGAAAGAAGCTTAAATGCTGAAGACATAAAAAAAAATTAAGACACGTATGCTGGAAATAGTCAAAGCTGACGAGCCGTTTTATAAAGAAGCGGTACCGAAAAAAGAGGCCAAAGCTATATTTGAAAAATTCAATATGCAGTCAAAGATACATCTGCTTGATTACCGTGAGCACGATACGATTAATCTATACACATGTGGTTGGTTGCAGAATTATTTTTATGGTTACATGGTACCGAGCACAGGGTATCTTGAGGTATTTGACTTGCTCCCTTATGACGATGGTGTTATTCTTCGTCATCCTAATAAAGCGCACCCGTTTGACTTGCCTGAGTTTGAAGAACATCCAAAATTGGCTCAGATTTTTAAAGAGGCAGAAAGATGGGGCGAGATTGCTGAAGTTGATTATGTTGCAAAACTTAATGACTGTATAAAACACGGCAAGCATTTTAATGTTATTAAAATTGCTGAAGCCCTTCATGAAAAGAAAGTTGCGCAAGTTGCAGATATGATTTCAGAAAGCGGGAGGAGACTTGTCCTTATTGCTGGTCCGTCATCATCTGGTAAAACAACATTTGCAAATAGGTTAATGATACAGCTTCAAGTGAATGGCTTAAGACCTGTAACAGTTTCTACAGACGATTATTTTGTTGATAGAACTAAAACGCCTGTAGATGAAGATGGAAACTATGATTTTGAGAGTGTAGACGCTGTAGACACAGTACAATTCAATATTGATTTAGGAAAATTACTAGCAGGTGAAGAGGTTGAACTGCCTACGTTTAATTTCCAAAAAGGTGAGCGGGAGTACACTGGTCACAAAATGAAAATAAGAAAAGATCAACCAATCATTATTGAAGGTATTCATGGACTCAACGAAAAGCTTACAGCGGCTATATCTAAAAAGGATAAATTTAAAATTTATATTAGTGCATTAACACAATTAAACATCGATGATCATAATCGCATCCCTACAACGGATATTAGACTGCTCAGAAGAATTGTTCGTGACAACAGATACCGAGGACATAATGCGCAAAGAACAATTGATATGTGGCCATCTGTAAGACGTGGTGAAGGTAGAAATATTTTCCCATTCCAAGAAGATGCAGATGTTATGTTCAACTCAGCCCTTGTCTATGAGCTGGCAGTATTAAAGAAACATGCAGAACCTCTTCTAGAAGCCATTGAGGATAATGAACCAGAGTCTGTAGAAGCGAAACGACTGCTTAAGTTTTTAAGTTATTTTGAATCCATTGAAAACGACAATTTGATTCCTTACTCTAGTATTCTCAAGGAGTTCATTGGTGGCAGCGGTTTCCGTCATGCTGAAATGGATGAGTAGAAGGGAAAGTCTGATCTAAAGAATATTGTAAAGTACATTTTAATCAGTCAATAGTCAGTCAAAGGTGACTTCTAGTTGTAGAAGTCACCTTTTATTTCTAGTTATGTATAAATAACGTCGATTTCTGTAATTATTATATTTTATTTACTATGATTAGAGGAAATATACTATTTATGTCGAAATGAATATATTGTGTGATTCGAGGATTTTCAAGTTCTTGGGCAATAGTGAGAGGTCGAATATGAGTAGAATGGACCGAGACCAAATTGAGATGATAAAGAATTTTATCATGCCATTTGTCGTGGCGGTCACATCGATGCTTGTTCTTATGACGATTGTATTATGGGAACCATCGATTCGTGGCTTCATACATAGTATGAATTTGGGATCAGTTATCACACTTCTGGAGTTTGGGTGTATTGTAGCACTGTTCCTAATTTTCAACACAACCTACTATGCGTATTTAGGTACTAAACGACTACGGATGTTAGTGTATTCCGTGGCTTTCTTAACTGCGGCCTGTTTAGAGTTCATTATGATTATTTATCTTAGTGGGACTTTATCAACGGTAAAAGCAGCCGAGTTACCGCTTATGCTCCTGTATACAGGTATTGGACGTTTTATCATTGCAGCAGGTATGTTTATAGCAGTTCTAATCCCACGTGACAGGCACCTGAGTAAACACTATAAGTACTTTACTAGGTCAGCGCCAGTTCTATTGTTTGTGTCATTCATGGTGATTCAGCAAAGAACTGAAAAATATATACTTGAGGTTCTATCGGCAGTTAATTTATCTGTAATGTCAATCATGATAGAATTTACAAGCATCCTGCTACTTACAATCGTAATAATGTATTATCTGCGGATTTACTTGCTTGAGCAGAATAAAAACATGATCATAGCAATTTCTAGTGTTGTACTAATTTGTTTCTCTCACGCTGTGAGAATTTTGTATCCGTCATCAGACCAGATGTCGATTATAATGTTTGATACATACAGACTCATAGGCTATGTTATGTACCTTCAAGCACTCTTTAAACTGAATATTGGCGAACCTGTGTTGAAGAAAGAAACAACTGAATAACAAATCAAACTTTATGCAGAAAATCTTGAGAAGATTATTGATAAACGAACCAGAGAAATACGTGAAGTCAATGCCCGTCTTATTAAGGAACTAGAGTATGCAAAGAGTATTCAGCAGTCTCTTCTTCCACTAAAAAGATTAAACTTTAAAAATACGACATTCATGTCAGAGTATTTCCCATGTGAGCGCCTGTCTGGTGACTTCTATGATATTTACCGAATAGATGAAGACAATATTGGAATGTACGTCCTTGATGTATCGGGCCATGGTATATCTGCCGCACTTATGACAATGTTCTGCAATAACTTCATTAAGTCTACTGAAAGACTTATTAAACGTTACAGAGGGCTTAAACCACATAGGAATTTGAAGCATTTCTATGAGGAGTTCAACAAAATGAATTTCCCAGAAGAAATGCATATGGTTATTTTCTTTGCTTCATATAACATTAGTACTAGAACACTTACATATTGTACAGGTGGTATGAACTGCTATCCGATACTTGTGAGAAAATCTGGAGATGCTGAGTTCTTAAACCAGAGTCAAGGTTTCCCAATCTGTCAAATGAGTGAGTTCTTCACACCAGAGTACAAGAGTGCAAAGATTGATCTTATGCCTGGTGATAGAATTGTGTTCTATACAGATGGCTTAATTGATAAATTCAAAAAACAATGTTATGGATCAGGATGAACTCGTTGAGATCATTATGGAGAACAGACATGACTCACTAAAAAAATCTAAATAACTGCATTGTACGACTCATTGAACCGAATGCAGAAAAACTAGAAGATGATATTACATACTTTATAATGGAAGCATAAAAGGACTGCAATTGCAGTCCTTTTAATAGTATTGACAGTCAGGTTGACGGCTAAGACGCAGAATCATATAATAAACCTAAACGTTAATAAGATTACAAACTTAAGGGAAAAGTTAGTAATTTCAATAGACAATAGAGTATTGTTATGTAAGGGGAAATAGTTGATATGAAAGAGGTACTTGTAGTTGATGATCTAAATATGCTAAAGGCCTTGTCAAATAGCTATCGAATAAGAATAATCGATGCCTTTGAAGGCAAACCAGCCACAGCAAAACAGATTTCAATGAAATTGGGAGAACCCCATTCGAAAGTGAATTATCATATAAAGGCACTTGCGAAAGTGGGTATTATTGATCTTGTAGAAGAAGTTCCAAAATACGGTGTTATAGAGAAGTACTATATGCCAGTCGCTAAGACATTCGTCCTTGATAGCAAGACAGTTCAAGGTGACGATACAGCTTCGGACTCATTGAGTAAAGCGGTGACTGCACTATTTGAGAGAATTTCAAAAGATTTTTTATCAAGCTATGCAGAACAAAAAGAATTTTCCAAAAGGTGAGGCACCACTTAAGTTTGTGAACTACAATGGTGACTACTACATGACACAAGAAGAAATTAGTGAATTAAATGAAAAAGTGAACACACTAATTTCAGATTTCTTAGATGACAAGTCAGAAAGACGCGAGAATACAGTACGGTATTCAGCAGCCACAGTACTCGTACCACTTGATGATGGAAAAACATCTAATAGCAAGTAATAAGTTGAAAAAAAATATTTAAAAGAGCAGACATTTACGTCTGCTCTTTTGTATTTACTTTAAAGGAGTATCAACAATCGCAATATTTTGAATAGAAAATGTTGACCCGACGTCAATTTCTGATTCAAGGTCTAGTGTGAGGTTCATGGTATCACACAGTGTTTTCGAAATATGCAGTCCGAGTCCGTATCCAGGAATATTGTAGTTTCGTGAAGGATCACATCTGAAGAAACGTTGGTAGACCTTTTCCTGATCCTTAGACGAAATGCCAATACCAGAGTCGGAGACTGAGAGTACACCATAACCATTGTTTGTATTCCACTTTACATGAACTGTCCCAGTTGGTTTTGTGTACTTGATTGCATTACTTATTAGATTAGATAATACAGTCTCAAATCGACTTTGATTCAAAAGAACGTTAATGGAAGGGTCGATTGTAGACATGGAATATTTAATGTTCTTATTTTCAGCATTATGCGTGTAACTACTAAACACTGTGTTTACTGAGTTTAGCAGGTTTACTGGTTCAAGTTTTAGTGTTTCAGGTTCTTTTTCTAAATTTGCAATTTCAAGCATTTTGTTTATAAGACCATTTAAGCGTATGGTCTCTTTGTCCATTATTTCAACAATGCTCTGCACATTTTCAGTGGACAGCATTTCATAATTGCTGAGTGTTTCTACAAAACCTTGAATGGATGTTAGAGGTGTTCTAATTTCATGAGAGACATTGGTGAAAAATTCTCTTTGTAACTGAGAGAGTTTGGTCTTTTCTGTAATATCAAAGAGAACAACAACATACCCAATGAGTTCACCACTTAATTTGCGAATTGGAGCATTTTGAACAATTAAATGAAGGTCATTACCTAGTGTTATACGGTGTTTGGTTTCATGTTGTTTTTCTTTTACTTCATCAATAGATTGAAGAATTAATGAGGGGAGTTCTATAGATGAATACACCTTATTTTGAACGTCATTATAGCTCAGATTTAGTATTTTTTCTGCAATTGGATTAATTAGAAATATCTCGTTACGCAGATTGATACCTATTACCCCACCAAACATTTCATGAAGGATTGCATTCATGTGGGCGTTGCTTTCGCTTAACTCTGAAATTGCAAATTTCACAGATTGAGTCATTGCTTCGAAGGCATCAGCAAGCTCACCAACTTCATCAGTTGCAGATGTATCGAGTGCGTATTCGTACTGACACTTGAAATTTCGAGGGCAGATTCTTTAAGTTTTATAATAGGAGCAACGTATTTTTCTACAAATTTATAGCCTGCTGATACTGATATGACAATGCCAACAATAATAGCTAAAATAATGTGCCTAACAAGTAAAAGAAGTTCTGAGCGTAGAGGTTCTATGGAGTTAGACAGAATAAGAACATATTCTTTTTGTGAGCCTTCTATGATTTTACAACTGTAGTGGGTGAGCTGCTTTGTAAAATTGTCGTTGTGGGTCAGTGTGGTTATAGAATTTCTTCGTGCGGCAGTGACTTCAGGAACACTGTCATTATGAAATAGGAGCGTGTTATCAAGAGAGTCAGCGAGAAAATCACCATTTGACTGATACAGGGTTACGCGGACCCCTTTAAGCTGACTCATTTTTTGAACAAAATGATGATAATTGATAAAAGTGCCATTAGACTGCGTAATTTCTAAGGCTTCGTCTATGTACTCAATTTTTTGTAAGTGTTGTTTGTTAAGAGATTTAAGATTTGCATCCCACGAAACGAGCGCTATGAAGGCGCCTGAAATTAAGACTTGGATTGTAATAATCCATACAATAAGTTGAAGTAGTTTTCTTCTCATATTTAAGGCATCCTATAACCTATACCGCGTATAGTCTCAATGTAGTCTGTATCGGAAGTGTGTTTACCAAGCTTTTTTCTAATATTCCATACGTGAACATTAACACTTTTTTCATCAGGTTTTTTATCCTTTTCAGTTAACATATCTATAAGTTCCTGACGCGGTACAACCCGTTTTTTATTTTCTGCTAAGTAGAGTACAATTTTGAACTCCATTTTAGTCAGATCCAGTAAATGGCTATCTATTCTTATTTCCAGAGTTTCTTTATTTATTTCCATTTTGCCAATATATAATATTGAACTCTGGCTTATTGGTACTGGAATAGTCAGTTCTTCAATCCTTCTAAAGAGAACCTTAATGCGTGTGATGACTTCTCTGACACTAAATGGTTTTGTGATGTAGTCATCTGCACCAACTTCTAGTCCAATAATCATATCTGTTTCATCTGTCTTTGCAGTAAGCATGATAATTGGAATGGTCCTAGTCGCAGATTCTGTACGAATGCGCTGACAAACGCTGACACCATCAATATCTGGTAACATCAGATCAAGAAGAATGAGGTCAGGGCTTTGTGCTTGTGCTATTTGAATGGCATCGTTTCCATTTTCTGCGGTAAGAACCTCGTAACGATTCATTTCTAGATTCATTTTTAAAAGTGTAAGTATACTTGGTTCGTCATCGACGACAAGAATTTTTTTTAGTCATTGGAACCTCCCGATATATGCTACTAAGCTCATTATAACTCATTTTAAGACTCAGTACATTGATATATTAGGACTGGGGCATATGACCGCAATAAGGTGCTGCAAAAAATTGCAGCACCTTATTTTGGAAAGGGGAATTATAGTATGACTTCACTTCGGCCAACAGACTTAATAGACTTAAGAGTACGCCTGATGGGTGTGACGTCAGGTTCATGAATAACATCGGAAATAACGGTAATCATCAAGTCATATTTTTCATCATTACCAAGCTGTTTGAATCGAATGTCTTGAATGCCAATTTCATATGATAAATACACCTGAGTGATGTCATTTATGAGTCCAGTTCGATTTGTAGCCTCAATAATTACCCGCGTTGATTTTTGAGCCACTCGATGACTGAAAAATGATAATGGAGCGAGTGAAAACATGACTAGAAATGTTGCTGCAATAGCACCGAAATAGAACTCATGACCAACTGCAAGTCCTATACCAGCTGTTACCCATAGACTTGCAGCGGTTGTAAGACCGCTAATGCCACCTTTGTCTCTCAAAATCGTGCCAGTACCTAAAAATCCAACGCCGCTAACCACTTGTGCAGCAAGTCTTGCTGGATCAAGTTCAAACACTCCGTATTGAGAGACCATCATTATAAGTGATGATCCTAATGCTATAAGTATATGGGTTCGAAAACCACCCATTTTTTTTTCTTTTCTCTCGTTCAACACCGATTATGCCGCCACAAATTATGGCTAGAGATAGTTTGAATACAATTTCTTGCTCTAAATTCATTAATTAGACTGCGCTGCAACATCTGGTGCTGCGCCCTTTCTTTTAGAAATAAGCTGCATAATGAATGGAGAGAGAATAGAAAGAAGACTAAAAGCGACGAGCATTATGCTAAGTGGACTGGCAAATAACGCTGAGTAATCTCCACCACTAAGAATTAGAGCTCTTTTTAATCCGGTTTCACCTATAGGTCCAAGAATAAGTGCAAGGACAACAGCTGCTGGGTTTAGACCGAATTTTTTAAACATGTAACCTACAAGACCAAAGAAGAACATAACCCAAACATCAAAGACTTGATTGCTAATGGCATAGGAGCCAATAACACTTAAGGCAAAAAATGACAGGAATTAAGTATTCGTCTTTAACCAGTGAAATTCTAGCAAAATACTTTGATCCGAAAAGACCAAGTAGAAGCATAAAACAGTTTACTATTACAAAACCTGCAAAGAATGTGTAAGTTGTCTCTGCATGGAGGGTAAATAAGTCTGGACCTGGTTGTAGACCTTTAATAAGAAGACCACCAAGTAGAACTGCAGTTACACTGTTTCCTGGAATACCAAGTGTCAATGTTGGTATAAGTGACCCACCTGTAACCGCGTTATTAGCTGCTTCTGCGCCACAAACACCTTCAATGGATCCTTTTCCAAATGCATCTTTGTCCTTTGAGAAGCGTCTCGCTTCGTTATATCCAACAAATGCTGCAATGGTTGCACCAGCACCAGGCAGAATACCAATAATACTACCTAAAACGCCGGAACGCAGTACAATCGGAGACAGTTGCTTGAGTTCCTTCGGAGTTAACATAACCTTGTCGTCAAACTCATGTATTTCCTTTTTACCTTTTAAGTACTTTTCAGCAAGCATTAACACTTGAGACATACTAAAAAGTCCGATAAGAGTAGCCGTAAATGGTACACCTGAAATCAGGTTTACAATGTCCATAGTAAATCTAGGACGTCCCATCATTGGATCTAGACCAATGGTTGAAATCATTAAACCAATGGCCCCTGAAAGCAGACCTTTCACTAGCGATTTTGTGCTAACCCCAGCAATGATTGTCAGTCCAAATATGGAAAGCCAAAAGTACTCGGCTGGGCCAAACTTTAATGCAAGTTTAGCTAAAAGGGGAGAAAAGAAGTACAGTGCAATAGCACTAATCATTGCGCCACCAAAAGAAGACGTAACAGCAGTCCCTAAAGCTTTACCAGCTTTACCTTTTAGGGTCATTTGGTACCCGTCAATCGCCGTTGCGGCAGCAGCAGGTGTACCAGGGGTATGGATTAGTATAGCGGATATAGATCCACCAAATATAGCACCGCAGTAAACACCTGCAAGTGCAATAAGACCTGTTTCAGCTGGCATAGTAAAGGTCATAGGAATTAGAAGAGCCACCCCCATTGCTGCTGAAAGACCTGGGAGTCCACCAACAACAATACCAGCTGCGACACTGAAAAAATGCAGCAAGCAAGTTGAGTGGAGAAATTGCATTTATAAAACCAATAATAATATCTTGCATTGAATACTCCTTAATAAATGAAGAGTTTTAGTAAAACATGCCCATAGGGAGAGGAACGGACAAGAAAGTCCTAAAGACTATAAACATAAATATGCCCGTTCCGAAAGCTACTAGGATAGCGTTTTTAGGAGAAATTCGAAGTCCTATCAGAGATATCACTAGATAGATGAATGTTGACATAAAATAGCCAACAGGTTTCATTAATACTGTATATACAAGAGATAATCCTAGTACAAGTAAAAGCTGATTCCAGTTGATACCAGCAAATGTCGATTTCTCGTTGTTTTCATTTTTTGCTGTCTGAATTAAATAAATCGTGGCAAGCAGTATGGAGAGCATACCCACAAATTTTGGGTAATAGCCCGCTTCCTCAGGAAGCGAGCTAGATGCTGCATAAAAGAATACTGCAATTGCCAAGATGATTAAACCGAATTTAATTTCAATTTTTTTTCATTTGGCCCTCTTAACTTTAGTAATCTAGTTTAGTTGAGACATCTTTCAGATATTCTTCTGTTTTAACCATGAAATCCTTTAATTCTTCAGGAGACATATACTGAATAGAAAGGTCAACATTTGCTGCTGCTTCCATATGCTCTGGTGTATCAATAACAACTTTCAGCATGTCATGAAGCTTTGTAATGATTTCTTTTGGAGTGCCCTGTGGTGCAACGATCGCACGAGCTGACCCAAAGTAGATTTCATAGCCTTTTTCTTCTAGGGTAGGAATTTCCTCGAAGTTAGGTAGAGTATCTTCTGTGAAAGAGGCTAAAATGCGAAGTTCGCCACTTTCATGAAGCTGTGCCACTTCACTTAGTTTAGCAACCGTTGCATTAACGTGATCGCCTCTAAGTGCAGCCAGCATATCTGAACTACCACCAAATGGAACATGTGTTACCTTAATACCAGCTTCATACTCAAGGTGAGCAGCACCAATATGGTTAGACGCGCCAGTACCATTGTTTGAAATTGTGATCTTTTCAGGGTTTTCTTTAGCATAGGCAACAAAATCTTCTAGTGTTGTCCACTCAGAATCACCCTTTACAACAAGTACACCTGGATCATAAACATAGTTCATGATTGGTTCTACACCACTAACCTCGTAGCCAGTGTCTCTATTAAGTGTAAGGCTTACGAATGTTGGCAGATTAATGAATCCGATTGTGTAGCCATCTGGTTTAGCATTTGCAAGTTCAGTGAAACCGAGTTCGCCGTCTGCGCCTGGCTTGTTGATAATAACAAGAGGTTGTTCAAGATGTTTTTCAGATTCTGATGAAAGTACACGAGCACCTCGATCAGTTCCGCCCCCAGCTTTGTATGCAACTATAACTTCAATTGGCTTGTTTGGAAATACATCAGCTGAAGCTTCTGTTTGCTCTGCATTTTCCGAAGTTGTTGTTTCTGTAGAAGCTGGTGTGTCAGATGTTTGCTGTGGAGCACACCCTGTTGATGCTAAAACCATAACAACTAGTAGTAGTAGTGCAATTAACTTTTTCATAGACCTCCATAAGTACCGTTAAGTATAATAGAAAACGTTTCAGATAGTACAGTCGACTTTGTAACGCAAAAATTAATTTTTGATTAATTTATAAGCTAATACTATAAGCAAAAGTGGAAACAGTCAAGCTAAAAATTAATTTTTGATTAATTTTGTAATGCTGGTGTAATGATTACAAAATTGAATTTTTTATAAAGCATGTTATACTAGTTAGGCTAAGAAATATTAGGAGGAAACAACTATGTATATAGGTTGTCATATATCAATTGCCAAAGGATTTAGCAAAGCAGCAAAGGATTCAGTAAAGATAGGTGCCAACACCTTTCAATTCTTTACTCGTAACCCGAGAGGTGGGAATGCCAAAGCATTAGATTCTAATGATATTGAAAAGCTAAAGACTATTATAGAAGAAAATGAGTTTGGTCCACTGCTTGCCCATGCACCGTACACTTTAAATATGGCATCAAGCAAACCAGAGGTAAGAGATTTTGCAAGACAAGTATTCAAAGAAGATTTAGAACGAATGGAACAGCTTCCATGTAATTTATATACCTTTCATCCTGGCTCTCATTTAAAAGATGGGATAGAAATAGGAATCGAAAGAATTGTTGAAATTCTCAATGAAGTTATTACAGGAGACGAATCAACCTATATACTGTTAGAGGGTATGTCGGGCAAAGGTTCTGAAGTGGGATCAAGTTTTGAAGACCTTCATGCAATTATTGATGGCGTAATCCATAATCATTTAATGGGGGGTTTGTCTCGATACATGTCACCTGTACTCAGCAGGGTATGATATAGTTAATAATCTTGATGGTGTGATTAATGAGTTTGACCACATTGTTGGTCTTGATAGATTAAAAGCGATCCATCTAAATGACTCAAAGATGCCATTTGCATCAAACAAAGATAGGCATGAAAAGATAGGAGAAGGAACCATAGGTAAAGAAGCATTGCTTAATTTGGTACATCATCCAAAACTGAAACATTTACCTTTCCTACTAGAAACACCGAATGAACTGCCTGAATATGCACAGGAAATTGAAATGATGAAAAAAGGTATTTAAGATTTTATTGTATTAAATTGTGTACAATTTGAAGGTGTTTTATGGCGGATATCGAATATAGATATAGGCAGGTAAATGATCACATAAAATGAAGTGAAAATTAAAGCTAATGTTGTGAAAAGTTGGGCTTTTATAATTCGATATGGAGGGAGAACATTCGATGTTAGAATGGAGACATGTCACGAATGGCCCAGACCTGGAGCACGTTCGAATTCTTTTTAGAGAATATGCGGACTGGCTAGGCATAGATTTATGCTTTCAAGGGTTTGAAGAGGAACTGAGTTCATTGCCAGGTGCTTATGCACCGCCAAGTGGTGCACTTTTTCTTGTAATGGATGAGAACAACCCTGTAGGCTGTGTGGCAATTAGAAGAATTGATCATTGCACCGCAGAATTGAAAAGACTTTATGTAAAACCAGAGTTAAGAGATAAAGGTCTAGGTAAGAGTTTATCTATGAGAGCCATTGATGTAGCAGAAGCGCTTGGCTATGACAGTATTAAGCTAGATACGTTAGGACGTATGGAGCAAGCGGTTGAGCTTTATAAGTATCTTGGATTCGAGGAGATTGGACCATATTATAACAATCCAGAACCAGATGCAGTGTTTATGGAAAAGAAGCTATAGATCATTCAGCAGACAGGGAAACCTGTCTGCTTTTCTCATTGTAGAAATACAAGTGGACAAGAATGTAAATATACCCATGGTTTTTAATTACCGTTAGGTATATATTAAACTATTTGTAATAAGTTCTATTTTAATAGAACTAAAATGTTGAATGTTTTGTGAATTGTATGACAATTCAGACATTAAAATGGTCAAAAACGTTGAAATTGCACCATTTATACACGTTATTATACCTGTTAAGAAAATTTATTATTTTCTCTTTTCTTACGATAAATTTTGTGATAAGCTGTCGTTGCTGATGAAATTGACAGAAGAGTAACATTTGACGGAATGGCTTGCCGCGAGGTTTGGTTCCGAAGGAAACGTTTTCACATTTCAAAAGCAGGGAAATTATCTATCACTATTTATCTATATTTGAGGAGTTTTAAACTATGGGAAATCTTTTAGGTAAGTGGAATAGCATGAGCTTAGTAAAGAGAATCATCATTGGTCTAATTGTGGGTATCACATTGGCTCTTATGGTTCCTGAGTACGCTGCTCCAATCGCTATTTTCGGTTCACTATTTGTAGGTGCACTTAAATCGGTTGCACCAATTCTTGTATTCTTCCTAGTTATGTCTGCGATTTCACAGCATAAGTCTGGTCAGAAAACAAACATGAAATCTGTAGTTATGCTGTACCTGTTTGGTACATTCATGGCTGGCCTAACAGCTGTACTGGTAAGTTTTGCATTCCCAGTAACTTTAACACTGGGTGCTGGCGTTGACAGCATTACACCTCCAAGTGGTGTTACAGAAGTTCTTAAGAATCTTCTTATGAACGTTGTAGCAAATCCAGTTGTGGCATTAAGCGAAGCAAACTATATTGGTGTTCTAACTTGGGCTATCCTACTTGGTATGGCACTTAAGAACGCACCAGAGTCTACTAAGACTATGATCGTTAACTTCTCTGACGCTCTATCTCAGGTAGTTCGTTGGGTAATTAACCTAGCTCCACTGGGTATTATGGGTCTTGTTTTCAACACAATTGCAACGAACGGTATTGGCGAACTTCTAAGCTACGGTCAACTTCTACTTGTACTGGTTGGTACAATGATGTTTATCGCACTAGTTGTTAACCCAGTAATTACGTTCTTCATGATTCGTCAAAATCCTTATCCACTTGTTCTAAAGTGTCTAAAGGACTCTGGTATTACTGCATTCTTCACACGTTCATCTGCAGCGAACATTCCAGTTAACATGAACCTGTGTAACGAACTTGGTCTTGATAAAGATAACTACTCTGTATCAATTCCTCTAGGTGCTACTGTAAACATGGCTGGTGCAGCGATTACAATCTCTGTTCTAACACTTGCAGCAGTAAACACTCTAGGCATCGAAGTTGATCTTGTTACAGCAATTATTCTTTCAGTACTATCTGCAGTTTCTGCTTGTGGTGCTTCAGGTGTTGCTGGTGGTTCTCTACTACTGATCCCACTTGCTTGTTCACTATTTGGTATTCCAAATGACGTTGCAATGCAGGTTGTTGGTGTAGGCTTTGTAGTAGGCGTTATCCAAGATTCATGCGAAACGGCTCTAAACTCATCTACAGACGTTCTATTCACAGCAGTCTCTGAAATGTCTCAGTGGAGAAAAGAAGGTCGCGAAATCGTAATCAAAACAAAGAAGACAACAGCTTAATAACAATAAATTCTACATTCTTGATGGAATGAGTGAATAAAAAGGACCTGATGCTTAATTTTAAGCATCAGGTCTTTCTTTTTTGAGTTTGAAATGAAAGAGATCATATTTATAATTTCCTAGCAACCATATCAATTGAGTCTAATAGTAATCCTTCTTCGAAGTTCTTAAAGCAATATGCTGAGTAAAGCCTATAATAATAAATACAAGGGTATGTTAAACTTGTGAAGATGGTCGTTTGTATAGTGAGTAAACACCTCAAAAAAACTTAACGAAAATCCCAATTATAGAGTGAAATCTTAAAGGTGAGATATGATAAAACGAATTGGTTTAATATCGGACATACACGGAAATATACTGGCGTTAAATGCCGTTTTAGAAGAGCTGGATGCGTTGAAAATTAATAGAGAAGATACATATTCAATAGGTGATCTTGTTGGCTATGGCCCTAGACCCAATGAGGTTTTAGATTGTATTCAAGAACATAATATTGTGAGTGTCTTAGGTAATTATGACGAAGCAGTCGGCTTTTATTTGCCAACATGTGGTTGTAAAGCTGACACGGAAGTTGAAAAAAAACAGGACTGAAAACTCATTAACATGGACGTCTACCCACGTTAGCGAAGAAAACAAGTTATATCTGCGTGGGATTGATGAACATCTAGACATAGATGTTTTTGGGGTTCGCATTCATATTACACATGGGAGTCCATTTTCAATTAACGAGTATGTATATGAGAATGATGATGAAAAGCTTCAAGATATCTGTGAGGAAATTAAAGCTGATGTTATTGTAATGGGCCATACCCATAAACCTTACGTAAAACAGTTTAGAGACACTTACATTATTAATCCTGGCAGTGTTGGGCGTCCCAAAGACGGCGATAACAGAGCTTCACTTTGCGTGTTAACCATTTCTTGTGTAGATCAGGGGGGCACAGATCAAAGAAGAAAAGATGAAAGAAATGAAGAAACAAATAAAGAGGGAAAAGCAAAGTTCAAAACAAAAAACAAAATAGAAATAGAAGTTGTTAGGGTGACCTACGATGTTGAAACAGTTGCTAAAGAAATAGAAGGATCGGAATTACTCGACGAATTTGCTGATCATTTGCGAAGTGGGCTGGTTTGAATCAAAATAGAAAAAGGCACTGTCGTTTGAATAATAGTCAAACAGCAGTGCCTTTCTAATTATTTTAATATTAATACTTCATGCAGTAAAAGTTCTCTTCAGAAAATTCTTTTAGAACAACTTCAGCAAGCAAAATTATATCTTTGATTTTTTCATCTTTAATGCTATAGTTTACAAATTTACCATCTTGTTCAAAACTCACAAGCTCACAATCTCGTAAATTCTTTAAATGATTGGATATTTTGGGTTGACTAAAGCCAGTTAGTCTTTGTATTTCAGATACAGACTTACTACCTTCCATAAGACATCTCAGGATGCTGAGCCGACTGTAGTCTGCGAAACCTTTGAAGAATTTACTCATTATTTTTAGGCGTGTAATGTCCTCTTGAGATAAGTTTGTGTCCATGTAGATGCCTCCCTTCAAGCTAGTATACCATATACTGAGAATTGATAGGAAAAGATTTATAATTGAGCTTGACCGACCGATCAGTTAGTGGTATTATAATCACAAATGGAGGATGACATAGTGGACCAAAGACGAGCAAAAGGCGAAGAAACCAAACAGAAAATAATTGAAGCTGCTATCGAAATAGTATCGACCCAAGGTATTAAAGGTCTAAGTGCAAAGAAGGTTGCGGATAATGCTGGAATAAGTAAAAGTAATGTGTTTCATCACTTTAAATCTGTAGATGATATACTTTTAGCCATGATTGCAGGTCTTTGTGAAACAATGACTGCAGCACTTCGTGATCATAATTTCACAAGTCTCGAGCCCTTTCTTCAAACAATGGGTAGTAGTACTTTTAGTCTTTCGGATCAAGAATTAGCTTATTATAGAGTGTTATTTGCCTTTTACGATGACGCTGTATTCCACGAAAGATACAAAGAGCAGCTTCTAACAATAAAAAATGAATTTGCAAAGTACTTAAAAACAATGATTTTGGAAATCGAAGGCGTTGAAATTTCAACGGAACTGTCTGAAATGATCACTATGGATCTAGACGGTCTTGGATTACATTACCTAATTGAATGTGACACTGAAAAGTTTAAAAAAATATGGGACTTAAAGGTGAAGCAGTACATTTTCACGATTAAATCGACTTAAATAAATCTTTAGTAATGTTTATAACTTGGAACACTGTAGGAAAGAGGAGAAATCCTCTTTTATCGGATTTAAAAACTGACCGATAGGACGGTCAAAAGGAGATTCAAATGAAAGCTACAATTTTCTATTTCAGCGGTACAGGTAACACTTGGTTTGTTGCAGAGTCATTAAGAAAAGGTCTGTTTGTAAGAGGTATCGATGTTGAGGCAATGTCTATAGAAGACTCAAAATTTGAAGATGGTAGTGAAGTGACAAGACTTGTAACTGAATCTGACCATATTATTATCGGGTACCCTATTTATGGTTCTGTTGCGCCAAAGCCTATGGTGAGCTTTATTGAGAAACTTCCAAAGACATATAAAAATACTAAGTTGAGTGTATTTTCAACAGTGGCGTTGGCTTCGGGAGATGGCGCTGTTGTTTATAAAGACATCTTAGAAAATAAAGGTTACATGTTCCATACAGGGATGGAGTTTAAGCTATCGAATAACTTCAATGTGCCTATCTTTCCAGATGTTCTTCATGTAGGAGATAATGACAAAATCGACAAGAGAAATGAAAAAGCACGTCTTAAAGCTGAAAAAATGGCTGATTGCATTGTAGATGACAACCCCAAAATTGAGGGAAATCATTTAATAGGGCATTTCCTCGGAAATGTTCAAAGAGGGCACGTAGATGAACTTCTTGAAAGCTTTAATAATAAGCTTTATGTTGAAAATTCAAAGTGTGTAAGTTGTAAGAAGTGTATTAAAATTTGTCCAATGAGTAACATCAATGAAGTAGATGAAGGCATTGAGTTTAAAGGGAACTGTGCTGTATGTATGAGGTGTTATCATTTTTGTCCAACTCAGGCCATTAACGTGACCAAAGCGTCTTTGGACAATAAAAAATGGCCAAGATATCGTGGGGCAACTAGTGACTATCAAAAGAGTCTTTTAGAAATGAGAACAAAGTAAATTTAAGAAAAAGCAAATTTGAAATAGAAAAGCAGGCCATTTAGATGAACTCTAAAAGCCTGCTTTTCTAAATTGAATTTGATAGAACAAACGTCAATATGAAAACATGTTTACTCGCAGTAGAATTTCTGGTCTCTTAAGCTCCCACTAACTTTGGGGTAATAAACTTTATTATAGAAACTGCTGATAAACCCACTCCAGTCACGTGTGTCTTTACCGCCAGTTCTATCTGTCATATATTTTTTAATAGTATCATCGTACTCATTTAAGAGGTCATGCAAATTGGCATTGTACTTTTCCTCATGAACCACAGCAGATTGAGGGAATCGAGGTTTTTTGTCTGGAATGGATTCATCATTGGCATAACCAAGGCATAAACCAACCATGGGATACACGTACTCTGGCAGTCCAAGAAGGTCAATTATTTCATCGGGATTGTTACGAACGCCACCGATGCAAACAGTTCCTAGCCCAAGAGATTCAGCAGCTGTAATGGCATGTCCCATTGCTAGACCCACGTCAATGCTACCAACTAGTGTCCCTTCCATATTAGATGAAATAACAAGTTCCTCTCCACTTTTCTCAGTAGCAAGTTTTGCTCTATAAAAATCTGCAACGAATAACATAAAAACAGGTGCTTGGCTGATCCAAGGCTGACCACCTGCAATAGCTGCTATCTTATCTTTTGTGTCCTGATCTTTGATTAGAACAACGCTCATTTGCTGCCCATTTATAGATGAGGGAGAAGCCTGCGCACAATCCAAAACGGCTTGAATTTTATTTTCCTCAATAGGTTTGTCTATATAACTACGGATGGATCTATGATCTAAAATGCTTTCAACTGTACTATTCATAGTAAGTCCTCCTAAAACGATCTTGTAAGATTGAATTTTCTATAGCATACCATTTAGGTAGGTATTATGCAAATAGAATTGAGAAAATTTATCATTTGTTTACATTTGAGTATAAGAAAGGCCCATGCAAAAGTATGAACTTTAGCATGGGCCTAACAGATTTAATTTTATTTATCCATTGGCATGGACGGGTCGCCGCCCCACTCGTAGATCGATGCTTCGTAGTTCTTAGCCTTCTCATAGCCACCGGCTCTGAGGATCATAGTTGTATAACCAGATCTTATGCCCATCGTTCAGTAAAGTGTGAAGTCATCAGATTTAGAAACATCAAATGCACCTAAAAGAGCATCCATTTCATCAGTTGACTTCAGTGTACCATTGTCATTCAGTAGGTCAGTCCAGAGAAGGTGTTTTGCTCCCTGAATATGTCCACCACGAGGTTCACCAGCATTTTGGGAACCATCAAATTCTTTTTTTGATCTCACATCGATAAGAACTTCTTTGTCAAGGCTATTAAAGATAGCGTCTTTTGTAGCAATGAAACCTTGGTCAAAGTCCTTTAATATAACGCCTTCACTAGGTGTTGGTGCTGGTGTTTCGTCTTTAGTTAGGCTATAACCGACTTCTTCCCAGTGCGTTGTGCCACCAAGAAGTATTTTTACATTTTCAAGGCCTGCCAGTTGTAACTGCCATGCAGCACGTCCGTCTGCACCAGGTCCCTTAAATACATTGGAATATAGAACAACAGTTTTGTCGTTGTCTATGCCAAGGGCTGTTAGCGATTTTTCTAGGTCATCTTTAGACTTAATTGTTCCCCAACCCGGATCACCAGGTTTTCCAACCTTGTCCGAAAAAGCATGTAGACCAATACCAATAGCACCTTCTATGTGCCCCTTCGCATATAGGTCTGGTTTGTTGCAGTCAAGTAGTACAAGTTCTTCAGAGCCTAACATATCGTTTAAGGCCTGAGGGGTAATAAAGTAGTCGCCATGTGGATAGACCGAAAGGTCAAATTCTGATACTGCTGAAGTCTCAGTTGTCCCCATGTTCTGACACCCTGCCATAATAATCATGGCAATGAGCAGACCGACTATGGCGATGTGACGCATTTTTGAGTTCATAGTCTTTTGCATTGTAATTGTGTAATTCCTTTCATATGTATACTTATCTGCCACTAACATTGGACAGGTTAAGCTCTGCTTCGTTCTGAGTGTTTTTGTTGAGATTTCTTTTTTTTTGTCAGTCCAGATTTTCTTAAACAACATAATCATAGTACTGAGTGCAAACAGTACAAGAAGTCCCATAACAACTGTGCGTGTTGTACCAGTAAGCATACTACCAATATAAGAGTAGACAATTGTTGCTGGTAATTGTCCGATACCAGTTGCAATGAAGAAACTCCAGAAACTCATTGAAGTCAGACCAGCTGCGTAACTAACGATATCAAACGACACGAATGGAAGCAGTCTAGCAATTAAAATAGCATAGTTACCGTACTCTTCGAAGAAGTCATCAATACTTTCTAAAGCGTATTTACTAGTTAGTTTTTCTACAACACCGCGTCCAAAGAAACGTGCAATGTAAAAACAAAGTGCTGCACCAGCCATGGCACTTGTCCATGAAAGAATAGCCCCTTTAACCCAGCCAAACAATCCAGCATTGGCAAAGGTAATAATAAATGCAGGTAGAGGCGCCGCAATAGATTGTAGAATCATAAGTAGGAAGGAGGCAATAGGTGCCCAAATTCCAAATCCAAGAATGTAACCCCTGGCAAGGTCAACATCAACATTTTGTAGAATAAAAATAGCCTGATTAACGTTTATTCGAATCACTGGAACGAATAAATATAATCCGACAATGGCAAGAAGTGCAATAATCTTTATTAGGATTCCATTTGATTTTTTCATAATTATCCCCCTTTCAAATCCTTTGTCAGTCTATCATAGGGGGGAAATGAATCCTCATTCAAAAAACTGATAGTTGATTTTATAGTATAGAAAAACTAAATGCAAATTAATGGGCCTAGTCGTGTATATTGGAAAATGAATGAAATATAAGGAATAAAGGTGTGGGGGACTCTAAATGCGACTAAACAACTTAAAAAAGTATTTGCCGATTACTGTGTTTATTGGCTTATGTGTATTGGGATCAATGCACCTTAAAGACTTAACACCTATGGCTATCAGAGATTTCCTATTAGGGTGGGGCACACTTGCGCCTGTCATTTACATACTGCTCTTTACGTTTGTTCCACTGACTTTGTTTCCAGATGCAGTTCTTGCTATATCGGCGGGGCTTGTCTTTGGAATTGTACCAGGCGCTATTTATACAATAATAGGTGCTGTGTCAGGTGGTACTCTAGCATTTTATATTACTAGGCTCCTGAGTCATGATCTAATAGAAAAAAAATTAAAAGAACACAGTAGAATGAGTTCCATGATAGAGACTAAAGGCTTTATGATAGTTCTTATTATGAGACTAATACCCTTAATTCCGTTTGACGTTATTAGTTATGCGGCAGGTGCAACAAACATAAAATACCGAGACTACATACTGGCGACAGTCCTTGGAATACTCCCTGGAGTTACAATTTTAGTAACCATGGGTGATGGATTGGCATCACCAGATCAGCCGAAACTTTATATTGCAATTTGTGCTATGATTCTACTACTTGTAGCGGCCAGAAAAGGACATAAAAAGCTATTTTCAAGTGAAAATAGTCCTGTAATTGGGGACTAGAATTTGAACTGTGGCTTTATTGCCGCTGATAAAAATATATTGCTTATATTTACTAAAATAAATAATTAACTCCAGTGCTTGGAATAACCAGTCACTGGAGTTTTAATTTTATATTGAAGTTTATGCACTACGCTGATTTATATCGTTACTAGAGAATATTGTAGAGTGTTCACGTTTAGCTATATAAAATGCTATACAACTAATAATGAGGCAAACGGGAATTAGATTAAATGTGGATTGAACACCTAGTTTGTCATTAAGGTAACCAAATAGTAAGTTCGTAACGAATATACCTGTGGATGTTGCTATGCTGATATGCCAATGAAGAAAGCACTATCTTTTCCATAGGTATCGTTCACAATAGTAATAGTCGTCGGATATATTATTGAGAAAAAGAGTCCCGATATTCCGATGGCATATAGAAAAACGCCTCCGAAATACTGTCCCACAAGAATTGATATTGAAGCAAGTCCTGTGAAAACTAAAATCCCGTTAAAACGACTGACCTTATGGAATATAAGACCACCAAATAATCTACCGGCAGTAAAGACACCATAAAATAGAGTTGAGTAGTACGACGCTTTTGAAGGTGTATACCCATACCCTTCTTGGAAGAAGTTCACAATCCAAGTGCCAATTAAAAATTCAGAGGTCACATAGAACATAAGTGCAATCAGTAGGGCAATACTTAGTTTCTTATGAATCATCTTGCTTTTGTGATTTTTGTGATCATCGGAGGGCTCACCAGGTGAGAACCATACGAGTACCGCACTTACTAAGAAGAAAGCAATCGAACTCATAAAGAGTATTCGCCAGTTGTATCCGCTTGTTAAATACCACCCAAGAAACTTCTGATAAATCGTTGAGCCAAAACCAAAAATACCATGGCCAAAGTTCATAATAACTGCTTGAGCAAAAATAGTTACCATGGGCAACATGCTGTTTAGGCCAATTACCAGCATGGCTGTACCACTTGCCATACCACAGTAACCTGCTAGCAATACAATCCAAGAGTTTGCACTAACCACGATTCCAATGGATGTAGCTATAATGACATACCCTGCGGCGATGATTCTTTTAGGACCAAATCGTAGGCAGTATTTGCCACTCATAAAAGAAAAGAGTACTGATGAAGCTTGTGCAACACTTATAATCATGCCCATATTGGTATTGTCTATACCGAATTCCGATTTGAATGTTGGTACAAAAAATCCTCGAAAACTAGCGCTCAATGCAGCCAGCATCATGCCAATAAAACACATGAAAAATATATAATACTGATGTGATTTCTTCATAAAGTCACCATGAATTTCTAAGTCTAATTCTTTTGTTCTACTATGAAAATAAATAGAAATATGTGTATCAGTTGATTATAAATCAGAATAGAGTAAATGAAAACATCAAACTGTTAAAGATTTATAGTATGCTATGTGTAACATATTATAAAGGAGAGAGTCAGATGAAAAGAATCAGAGACTATGGAATTGTCATTGGATCAATGAAAACGGGTAGACTCAATAAAATTACAGATGTACCAAATGTTAAAGTTGGACATGTGACTTTAAAAGAAGATGGTGCACAGACAGGTGTAACGGCAGTTTTGCTTCAGACGACAATCTTTTCAAAAATAAGATGATTGCCAGTGTACATGTTATAAATGGATTTGGAAAAAGCACAGGACTTGTTCAAGTAGAAGAGCTGGGAACCATAGAAACACCGATTGTTTTAACCAATACCCTAAGCGTTGGCGATGCTCTAAAAGGACTCGTTAAGTATAAACTTACACGCAATGCTGATATTGGTACAACGACTGGTACAGTAAACGGAATTGTATGTGAATGTAATGATGGACATTTAAACGATATTAGGAATTTTCATGTTACTGAAGATCATGTTAAAGAGGCAATAGAGGTAGCAACTAATGACGTTGAGGAAGGGTCTGTTGGAGCTGGACGAGGCATGAGTGCTTATGGCTTAAAAGGTGGAGTTGGAACAGCTTCAAGAGTATATGAACTTGACGGTCAAATCTATACTGTAGGTGTACTTGTGTTATCCAATATGGGTAAAAAGAAAAACTTGATTATCGATGGCAAACGGCTTGGTGAAAAAATTATAGAACTAGATGAAAAGGATGCTGATTTGCCTGACAAAGGATCTATTATAATGATTGTAGCAACAGATACACCAGTGACAGCCCTCCAAATGAAGCGTATTTCTAAACGTACAGTATCTGGGCTAAGCAGAACGGGCTCAAACATGGGTCATGGAAGTGGAGAAATTGTTATGGGATTTTCAACTGCAAATCGTATTCCACATGTTTCACAAGGTCAGGTGCGCATAAACTGCATTCATGATGACAACATTGATCTAGCTTTTGAAGCATGTGCAGAAGCGGCAGAGGAAGCTATTTTGAATTCAATGATTACAGCTGAAACAGTCGAGGGACAAAATGGTCATAAGAGGGTCTCGTTAGCTGATATTTGGGACAGCATATATGAGAATTAAATAATAAAAAGTTGTTCCTAAATTAGAAATAAAAGCTTAATTACGGGTCGAGTGGCGCAGGCGATATCGGTGTTTGTGTTTGTTCCAGTGATTGGATCTTTGCTGCAAATGCTAGCATACGGAACGACTTTTGAAATGCCTTCATATACACTAGCGTCTTTCATGACATTTCTTTTAATTGAAAAGGATGAAATGGCAAGAGACCCTCTAACACTACTTTAAACAAGAGCGAACCTAGAGAGTAGACTGCGTTTTAAGCTAAAGGTATCAGAGTCTTTTGCCGTTATGATGGCGATGAGTTTTTCTTACTAATTGAGAATGAAAAAATATTGGTCAGTCTTTAATAAAAGGCTTTGATTTACTATTTGAAAGCTATAATCATTCTAATAGTCATCCCTATCAAATTAAACTAAGTTATGGATATGAGTTTGTTGATAAGTTAGAAGATGTAAAATTAGAGGCGTTAATCTTCCGTATTGATCAAAAAATGTATGAGGACAAAATGAGAAGGAAGAAAATAGCCCAACGCGAAGTTGCTTTAGAACCAGCTATAAGCTATAATTGGTGAAACTATATTGTGACACGAGGCTTGTTCTAATTGAGGGTGGTATTTTGACAAACAAAAAAAATAAAAGTGATGATCGTTGATGACATAGAAGCACATCGTAGAAGACTACAACGTGGTATCGAAACTGAGCAAGACATGGAAATTGTTGCTGTTTGTCAAGATGGATATGAAGCGGTTATGATGGCACAGCAGAATCATCCGATGTTATTCTCATGGACATTGAAATGGAGAACAAATGGGCTGGGATTTATGCATCTAAACAAATTAATAAAGTGCTTCCCAACATTAAAATTGTTATTTTGACTGTTCACGATGATGATAAAACTATATATGCGGCGTTTCAGACAGGTATAGTGGATTATATAATTAAGTCAGCACCAACAAGTGAGCTGATACAGGCCATTAGATCGGCCCATGAAAATCTATCACCTATTCGTCCTATTATTGCAGATAGAATACGGGATGAGTTTAGAAAATCTAAACAATCAGAGGAAAATTTACTTTATATTCTTAAGTTAATTTCAGAGCTCACCCCAAGCGAATTCGACATACTCAAAATGCTATGTCAGGGTGCAACCAGAATGGATATTTCCAGAATGAGAATGGTTGAGCTAGGAACAGTTAAAAAGCAAATTAACAGCATACTTAAAAAATGTGAGCAAAATACAACACGTGATTTAGTTGCTGAGATTCATGATGTTGGAATTATTAGCATTCTAGAAAAAATATAGGACAAATCAATATTTTAATAAATTATATCTAGAGACCGGATTGTAAGTGATCTGGTCTCTTTTTTGCGCAAAATTAATTGGTGAGCATAGGTCAAACTAGTAACTCTAAGTTAAATTGTAGGAAGCATAATTTTGAAAGAAGTATTGTTATCAGGCGGGCTTTCAACAACGATCTTCCCATGATGGGCTTGAATAACTTTGTAGCAATATGAAAGCCCCAAACCCCAATTTGTTGTAGACGCCTTTGTACTTATAAATGGGGTGAAAACATCTTGTAAATTTTCCTGAGCGATACCTATGCCATTATCTTGAACACTAATGACGGCCCAATTCCCTTGAGCTTCTATAGTCACATGGATTCTTCCATTTGGACGTGTTCCAATTGCCTCGATTGCATTAGTAATCAGATTATACAGAACCTCGCTCATATGACGTTCATCAATATAGGCATACGGTATGGATTTAGGAAGTTTTTGTGTTAGGTTAATGGTTTCCGGCAAATTTCGTATTCTAGATATTGCTCTTATTAGTGGAATATCTAACGCCGTAGGAGTAGGAGCAATGAAGAAATCTTTTAATTGTTCAGTTGTTAGGTTTAGTGTGGATATGGACTCGTGACAAGCTTGTGAAATTAAGTTGAGGCTATATAAAGTATCCTCGTCTGCTTGATGTTTTCCTTTCAAATAATCAGTTTCATAAAGTACAGACATAAGTTGATTTTTAACAGAATGATTAAATACTTTAATACTCATAGAAGCTGTATTAATGCTATGTGTTATAGCCAGATTCATATTATCGTATTCATCAAACCTTTTTTTTTAGTTGGTTGATGATTAAAAATTCATAAAAGAAGATGATCGGTAATGAATATAGTAATAGGACTGAAAGTGTGGCTTTGCCCTCTATTTGTGTCAATAGATACTGAAAATATCCAGAACTAGAAATATCAATGAGTCTATGAGGTGTCCATCTTACAACTGCGAGAAAAATCAGTAACGTTGGTATTATCGTTAAGAGTTTATATAAAGCATTTTTCTTCCACGTAATTACATTGGGCTGCTGAAGATAATTATTCAAGAGTTTAGTTGTGCAGAAAAACATAAGACAAAGACCGATAAGTTTCAGAGCATCGTTAAAAAAATCAATCAGCATATTAACTTCAAGTGATGTGTAATAAATACCATACCATTTGAAACTACAAATATACTTATAGATAATTGGGTTTGCAGTTATTAGTGAAAGAAGCGGATATAGAAATAGAAGAAAATAATGTGTGGATCTCTTTAGTTTTGGCTGAGTGTGTATAACTTCAGAAGCAAAGCCAAACGTGAAAACAATGAGCAGTGCACTAAAAAGTGATATCAGCATGAGATGTGTATCAAGTGATATGTATGGACTTACATGTCTGTGTAAATCAAATAGTCCAAGCGTGCTGTAAATGGTTTTAACATTATTGTATGGTCGAACTATAGGCAGTGAAGCCAAAAGAAAAACTACGCATAGTCCTGAAATAAACATCAGGGTAAACATTTTGATAGACAAATAATTATAAGTTTTATTTATTCGATATATGGCATATAAAATAGCCAGTGTAATCAGGAAATACATTCGACCTCCTTGGACGGTTAAACAATCAAGCGCATTTATATGGTAGCATGAGAAAAATGCTACAACAAGGGTGTATAAATTATACCCCCAATATTCTAATGTATGAAAGATAGTATTGCTATATCCCTTTAAAATCAGTATATTAACCATCTTAATGCAGTGTATAAAACTTATAACTTATGTCCTAAGAAATCGTTTTCTATACTAGAGAGTATAAAAAGCTTAATACTATTGAGGGAGGTAATTATGATACTAAAAAAATTACAAAAGGGATTGAAAAAAGCTACGCTGCTTACAGTCGTTTTAGCAATGTCGCTTTCAGTTGTAGGGTGTAGTGGGCAAGAAAAGGTTGAATCTGATTCATCAGAGCCAAAGGTTGCAAAACTTGTATTATCGCTTAATCATGTCGGGTCTACAAATCATCCATACCACTGGGGATCAGAGTTTCTAAAAGAGAAATTAGAAGAGCACAGTGAAGGTGCAATGAGTATTGATATTTACCCAGCATCACAAATTGCATCTGGATCAAAAGCAATTAGTGCCGTTCAAATGGGCACTCTAGATATTGCAGTTGAGAACCCAATGTCTCTGAGTAACTTTGTTCCTGAATGTGACGTTCTAAATTTACCATACTTATTTGATAACGACGAGCAGGCTTTTCGACTTATGGACGGTGAAGTTGGTGCAGCTTTCGAAAAAGCTGCTGAAGACAAAGGTCTAAAGGTTCTTGGATGGTGGTACAACGGATATAGAAATATGTCTAACAGTTTGCGTCCAATTGAGACACCAGAAGATGTTAAAGGTTTAACAATGCGTATTGCTGAAAGTGAAATTTTTAATGCAACATTTGAATCTTTTGGAGCTTTCCCTGTTGTTATGCCAACATCAGAAATATTTACAGCTCTACAAATGGGAACTGCAGACGCACAAGAAAATCCACAGAATAATTACATTAATAACAAGTTTTATGAGGTTAACAAGTACTTCTCAATTACAAAACATGTATTTACAGTTGAACCGGTTGTAATGAGTCTTGAAAGATTCAATGAATTAACGCCAGATCAGCAAACGTTCCTAATTAAAGCAATTGAAGACTCTGAAATTCATCAAAGAGCAATTGCCAAAGAAACTGAAGACTCTCAGCTGGAGAAGGTTGTTAACGACCCAGATAAAGATGTAATTGTAACAGAAATTGAAGATTTATCTGCATTTAGAAAAATCGTTGAGCCTGTATATGAGCAGTTTAGACCAGAGCTCGGTGAATACATCAAGATCGTTGAAGATGCAAAGAAAGAGGAGTAGAAGACCTAATGGATAGATTTTTTAAAGTCCTGGACAGAATCTTCAACACTCTATCAGCGGTATTACTTGGAGGAATGGTACTTATAATTTTCCTCCAAGTTATCACCAGAGTGATGCAGATATCGTTAACATGGACAACCGAAATTACTCAATATATGTTTGTTTGGGTGACCTTTATAGCCGGATATTTAGGCGCTAGAAAGGGACGGCATATTGGAGTTGAACTATTCCAAAATATGCTTCCCAAACCAGTTAAAAGAGTAATGGCCTTTTTCTCTTGGGCACTTGCGTCAATTTATTATGGTTTAGTCTTATTCTATTGTATTGAATTATGGCCAAAACTAGGCATCCAAACAACACCTATCTTGAAATGGCCAATGAATTTTGTTTACGGTGGAATGATGATAGGATTGTTTTCAATGTCTCTGTATTTCATATACTATGCATTTACATTTATACTGCCATCTAAAGATGAATTAGAATCGTTAAAAACAAAAGTTGCAGATATGAATAGTAAAGAACAAGAAGCCGAGGAGGTATAGACATTATGATATATGTATTGTTTCTTTCATTCTTCGCGCTGATTTTTCTTGGAGTTCCTATTGCTGCATGTTTGGGATTAGCATCAATGCTTGCGATTGTCGTTTCGGGAATGAATGTTAATTTAATATTTTCAGCAGAAGCCATGTTTAGCGGGATATCATCATATCAATTAATGGCAATTCCATTTTTCATATTATGTGGAAATTTAATGGGAGATGGTGGACTATCAAAAAAAACTAGTTAGTTTTATAAATCTTTTCTTTAGTAGATTCAAAGGTGGTCTGGCTTTTGTAACGATTGCGTCTTCCATGTTTTTTGCGGCAATATCTGGGTCATCACCAGCTACAACGGCTGCAATTGGTGGAATTATGGTTCCAGAAATGGAGAAAGCGGGTTATGATAAACGCTTTGCCGCAGCAACAGCGGCTGCTGGTGGTACAGTTGGACAAGTTATACCGCCAAGTATTGGAATGGTTACATACTGTGTACTCGCAGAAATATCAATCGGAACAATGTTCCTTGCTGGAATAGGCCCTGGTATTCTTATGGGTGTCCTAATGATGTTATATGCCATGTACTATGCAGTGAAGAACAATGTACCAATTGTAAAACAAGACATTTCACTGAAAATTGTAACGAAGACCTTTATGGGGAGTATTTGGGCACTTATAATGCCTGCCATTATACTTGGAGGTATTTACTCTGGTACGTTTACGCCAACAGAGGCGGGGGCGATTGCTTCAGTGTATGGACTGATATGCGGGAAGTATGTTTACCGTTCACTTGAATGGAAGAAAGTGCCCTCTATTTTGGTAAATACCGCAATAGCTTCAGCCGTTATAATGTTAATCTTGGGGTCTGTAAAAACATTTAGTTTTGTCTTAACACGAGGACACATACCTCAAATAATTGCTTCAGGGCTATTGTCGATTACGGCGAATAAATATATTCTTCTCCTCCTATTTAACATTGTCGTTCTCTTTGCGGGAATGTTCCTGAATGCTGTGTCGGCAATTGCCCTTCTTACACCTATCATGTTGCCAATCATGACAAGTGTGGGTGTTAATCCATATTTACTAGGGATTATATTAATTGTAAATTTAGGTATTGGAATGATTACGCCACCAGTTGGAAATTGTCTTTATGTTGCTTGTAACATAGGAAAAATAAAATTTGAAGACTTATCTAAAGCGGCATTTCCATATGTAATAGTACTTAGCATCGGACTGATGCTGATCACGTTCTTTGAGTTTATATCACTTGGACTTGTCTGGCTAACAGGCACTAGGATGATGTAAATATCATTTGATATCCCTTTATTAAAGAATCTGGAGTTTACACTCCAGATTCTTTTGAGTTCTGTGGGAGATCAAAGTAATTTATGTTAAGATTACAGAGAATAATATATGTATTAATAATTCAAGTGAATGTGGTCTATAGCATCGTTATAAGATACAAGTAAGGATGAGGAAATGGGACAGAGGTCATTTTTTCTATAAATTATTTATACTCGTAATTATCATTACGAGTTTATCAGTTTTTGTTACTGCGCTTGTCTTAACAGCGTCAAATGCAAAAACGCATGTTAATCGAATAAATGTACAAGTCGAGGATGATGTCAGAGATCTTCATAAGAAGTTTCAACTTCAACTTATGAATATGGAATCCACAATTCATATGCTCTCTTTATCAAGCTCAGTTAAAAACTTAGATGTTGAGAAAATTGAGTTAGAAATGGAGGAAGTTTCAGTAATAAGTCCATATCTATTTATCTATGTGACAGACGAGACAGGAAAACAATTGTATAAAACTTATGGTGATTTAATCGATATTTCAGACCGAGAGTATTTTCAAGAAGCTATTGTTGGAGAAGTGAATTACTCGGATGTCATAGTATCGAGAACACAGCTACACCCTGTTGTAATATATGCAAGGCCCGTGGTGAATAATGGAGAAATAGTTGGAGTTATTGCAGGGGCAATCGACGTGTCATACTTGTCAGAACTCAATGGTGTAGCTATGGAAGAAGGTCGTATTTCTTACATAGTAGATTCATCGGGAACTGTTGTGATACACCCAAATCAAGCACTAACTGAAGGTATGGAGAATTTATCAGATCGTCCATATGTAAAAGCTGTTCTTGAAGGGGATAATGACACAGGACAATATATTGTTGATGGAAAGAAAAAACTTGTTTCCTATATGCCGTTAGAGCAATTGAGTGGCGGAGTTATAGTGGAAATGGAAGCAGAAGAAGTTTTTGATTCGGTTGATAAAATGATGAATCAGGCTATACTGATTATTCTTTTTGTAGTCATAATTGGCGCAACAATTACTTATGCAGTTGTGAAACGTATGTCGCGATCTTTGATGGTTTTGAAGGAACAAATCAATAAAGCAGCTGAAGGTAGAATGGAGATTGACATTGATGAAGATTTGATTTCAGGTAAAGGTGAACTCAGTTCAATATCAAGAGATTTTCAGAGGATGGTGAAAAAAAAATCGACTCACCATTGAAAAAGTTCAGTTGTGCACCAAGCGATTAGACCAAATAATTGATGGCCGTGAGAATGATAATAATGACACGACAATACTTAGAGAGGTTAATTCAGAACTGAAAGAAGCATTAATATATGTAAAGATAGATAAAGATGATTTGTAAAAACTCCACTCAATGTCGGTTGAAAACAAATTGACCACTAAATAGACGGCTATTTAGTGGTTTTTTAACGTATAAATTAACATGACCTTGCCCTAACATAAGTCTGTAATACCATACACCTTTCTTCAATCATTATTACATGATACAATGGAACAAACGTTCGTGCGTGTATCGAATAAAATTCAAATTATGAGGTGTTTAAATGAAGACCAAAATAGAAATCAACGAGGCTATTGAGGCATTAACCAGCCGAGAAATTACGGAGCTGGAAGACATTTATCATAACCTTGACTACTTAAATAAATTAAACAAAGGACAAAAAATAGCTGCATCTAGAGAGCAAGGAAACTATCTGGTTATTGCTGGTCCTGGAACAGGAAAAACACATACACTTGTTTATAGAGTACTCCATTTAATAAAAAAAAGGTGTAGACCCTAAGGCTATTGTTATTATCACATTCACTAGAAAAGCTGGAAGTGTGCTTAAACAAAGGCTAAATGTATTAATCCCCAATACAGCTTTAGGTTTCGTGGGAACCTTCCATGCGTTTGCCAATCATATTAGTCAGCTTATTGGTAGTGTGTCGCCAATATCAAAATTTAGGTTACTTGATAGTGAAGATGATATTGAAGTTCACAAACTTGTTATGGCAGATTTCGGCAACTTTAATAAAAATCAAAGAGCTAAAAGTCTTCAAAAGATGATATCTTACTGCTGTAATACAGGGCTAAGTGTAACGGAGTACATTCAAAAATTTGACCTTCATAAAATGGCTGATGATGCACAGAATATTGAAGAATATATGGAAGCGTATGAGAAGTATAAAGTAGATCATATGCTTGCTAACTATGATGACATGATCTCGGTAATGAGTCGATATCTTGAAAAAGATGGCGAAGCAAAAATAACAGCTCCCTATGAGTATTTGATGATCGATGAATATCAAGATACCAATAAAATGCAGTTGGATTTTGTGAAACGCTTGAAAATAAAAAACGTCATGGCAATTGGAGATGATTTTCAGGGCATCTATGCGTTTCGAGGTGCAGACCATAGAATCATTTTGAATTTTTATAATGACTTTGAAGCCCCTCAAATGATCAAATTAACTGAGAACTATAGGTCTAATGATGACATAGTGGGGTGGACCAATCAAACTGTAGAGCGGTCTAAACTGGGGTATCATAAAGCACTAAAAGCAGCCATAAGAAAAGATGGTGCAGTGCGTGTAATATCTGGATCATCCCTTGAAAATCATAAAGCATTTGTTATTGATAGTATCAAGAAACATCCACAGAAAACCCATGCCATGATTTATCGTTATAATAAAAATAGGACTGTATTTGAAAAAGCTCTCATCGCTGAAAATATTGATTATGTGGTTTATGGAGGCGTGCGACTCCTTGAAAGAAAACACGTTAAAGATGCCCTAAGTTATCTTATGGTTTATTTGAATAGAAGAGATGTGGTCGGATTTAATCGAATACTGACTTTACTCCCTGGGATTGGTGTTAAAACAGCAAAAAGGCTAATAAAGACCAATATGGAAGACATAAGTCATCTTAAAGGTGAGAAGTACAAATTAGTCAACACGGTAAAGGATTTGCTAAACCATACAGGTGACAAAACAGAACTATTTGATAAGATATGTGCGTTTTACTTTTCTATATACGAAAGCATTGAATCTAACTACTATACTAAAGAGGAAATCACTGACGACTTTAAACTGGTTCGTGATCTCCTTGTAACATATGATTCCCTTGAAAACTTTATCATTAATATTATTCTTGACCCAGTTGTGGATCTTAAAAAAGGAAAGAATCCAAAAGTGGTTCTGACTACCATTCATTCAGCCAAAGGGCTGGAGTTCGATTGTGTTTACTATTTCCATACCCATGATTGGTATAAAAATTATGACTTGGAAACTCTAGAAGAAGACCGCAGATTGTTTTATGTGGGTATATCGAGGGCAAAAGAAGAGCTTTATGTTTTTTGATCATACAGAAATTCAAAGGACATTTGAGGACATATTGAGAGACTTCGACAGTCTTCCAATACCCGAGACACATCAGGCTACTGACTTGGAAAATGCCCAGTCAGAATCAGTGACTGAGAATACCCAAGTTGAGAGGGCAGATAGTGAAAGTGCACAAACTGAGAGTGTACTAACTGCGAATGCCAAAATTCTTGAAGACTCAGAAATACATGGGAATATAGAAAGAAATAATCAAAGAAAAAATCAGAACACGAAAAATCAAAGTCGAAAGTCCAAAGTGATAGATAATGTTATTCATGTGGATTTTTCAAAACGGTAATCCACTACTAAGAGTGACATTTGGTTAATGGATTGGTGTGTTCAGAAACAGGAGTTAACAGGTGTTGCAGGATGAAATCCTGTCGACTTTGTCTACCGTCTGAAGCAGTTGCTAAAGCAACTGCTTTTCTATTTGAGGTTTTTCCAGTTTTTTTTCGTAAACTATCTTTGTTTGTTACACCAAGTTTTTTTTATAAATATGTCGAATGTGCGTTTTTTTTAGAGTATTAATTGAAATGTTGAGTGTACTACATATTTCGTTTCGGGTTAAATTATCTAAAAGTAGTAAAGCAATCTCTTTTTCTCTGTTGGTAAGCGGTTCTAGTACCATATTTTGTTGGTCTAGAAGGTCCTTTTCAAGCTGTGTATCAATTGAATTTATAAGATTAGAATCGCTCAAGTTAGAAGTGCCATACTTCAATGTTTCAGGAATGAAATTGGCTAGAATAAGACCAATGAAAATCGGTATTAAAGTTGCTGCGCCATAAATAATATCCAGCGTAAACTGCGCTTGGTTGAAAAAGTGAGCAACAATAGCTCCAAGAACGGTTCCGAAAAGCATACAGGAAACGCCACGTGCGGCAATTGTTCGTTTGCCATAATAAGAGGATAAGTCAGCTGACACAGTCCATACATAGGTATTCACAAATCCCCACCCAATTTGGGTGAATGTCTGAGTTAAAAGGTAAGACGTGTAGCTGGCTGGCATCATAAATGTTGTAAATGAAAGTCCTACCATTGCAAATCCTATGTAAAGCATGGTTTTTCGTCCAATCTTGTCTGCAATAAAACCAGCAAATAGAACAGTAAAGAACAAAGGCTGTACATTATAGTATTTTGATATAAATGCATAGGGCAAAAATTTTGGAAATATACCAGCATATGTGAAGCCACCTGATATATAAATAATGACAAATAAAATGTAAAGTGCGTAATGGTTCTGTCCTGTGTCACCTTTATGTTGGCTTGGAAAATCAGGTAAATCAGTCTCATAAAAATCATATAAGTTTTTTTTAGCGCTATAAAGGACAAGTAATACTGGTAATAGTAGTGCAAAACGCACTGGAGCATAGTCAATAATAATTGTACAGATATATAGAATGAGGAAGGTCAGCCCAATGGATAAAGCGGCGACTTTTCCTCTATGTTCATTTATGACCATTAGTCTGAAATATTGTGTCCATGCACTTCCAAGTTGTGCTGTGAAAAGCGAAAACAGGATTAGAAGTCCCCACTGGAATGGCAAAGAGAGCGTGTCGAAGTATAGAATGCCAGGTGACAAAACTAAAATGGCTACAAAAACATTTTTTGGTCTGATTCGTGAATCTGCTTTGGGATTCGCGGGAAACAAAAAACTAATTGTATAACAAAGAAATGCAACAGTGCTCATGAGAGGCATGTTATTTCCGACAGCCACTGAAAGTGCAGGGCCAAAAGCGGGAAATACGATGGTCGCACCATAGGCAAAACCTAGAAAAAAGATTAGTTTCTTATGCAATTCATATACATATTTAATATCTGACCACATAATACGACCTCCGAAGTAAACTCATACAAACTATTTAGAATTATACCTAGGATGTGATCATTTAAACGGTTAAAAGGCAAAAGGGTGATGTTTCTCACCCTCTTATTTTTTTAGGATTTTCTGAAAGGGTGAGAAAAGATCATCCTCCACAGCTCTTGATCGCATATATATACTTAAATTGTAAGATGTTGGTGAGAAATGGGACAGGAGGTAAGCGTGTGAATAAGATAAAGAGAGCAAGGAAAATTTCAGTGGTAATAGTGCTAAGTTTATTGGTAGGCATGATGTTTCCACATGGCACTACCTTTGCTGATGAGGGTTTAAAATTTAGTCATAGAGACGAGTTTAATTCATTTGACAACACTTTTTGGACTGTAGAAGACAAATATGGCCCCGCCCTAGATATGATGAGTGTTTCTGATGGAATAATTAAAGTGACTGCAACGGAAACGGACAATTATCCGACACTTATATCTAAAGGAATTCCTATTGAAATGGGTGACAAGCTTATTATTAAAAGAAGAACATATGCCCATGCAGAACATGACAAGTTTGCACCTGGCGCTTATGTGACAGAAGAAACTAATGACAGCTGGAATTTTGACAGAGATAGAGATTTTAATGTATTACTATTTTTTTCCAGCACTTATACTTTACTTATGATGTTGGCAGATATCCTGAAAATCTAACAAAAGGGAACTTTGGGTACACAAGGTTAGATAGCTTTACTAAACCCAATGAGCTTAATAAAGAGAACTATGGAATTACGCGAAGTACTTTGGACGAGTGGGTAGAAGAAGAGTTCGTGTATGATACTGTAACTGGTGATGTAACGATTACCAGTGGCGGTGAAACGATGAATTTCAAAGGACGCCCACTTGAGCATTCATATGTTAGATTCCAAATGAGTCCATATGGCTGGTATACAGGCCAGTATGATCAAATGGACTGGATTGATTTTAAAGTTATGGGTCCAAATGCTGAGGGGGCTATTGAAGACAACTCAATCGTGAATAATGCAAATGCTGGACAAGTATTCTATATGCGGGATGATTTTAATGGATCATCACTAAACTCAGATTTCTGGTATGTCTATGATAGCGGTGGTGCAGCATATGACAGAGTGAGCCTGTCCAGTGGAGAGCTAACCTTACCTTGTGATATTACAGATGATCCTCCAATCTTAATGTCAAAAGGATTAAGCATCCAGAAAGGTGACATATTTAAGATTAAGCGTAGAACATTTGCCCATGCAGCAAGTGATACGTATAGACCATGGACACTTATTCAGGAAGTTAACACAGATACATTTACGACTGATCCTGATAGTTCAGCAAACATGTATTCTTTCCAGCACCTGAATTTCACATATGACAAAGGGAGATACCCAGAGTCGGTAACTCAAGCAAACTTAGGTATGCACGCACTTCCTGGACAAGATTTAAGTACACTTTCAAGTGATAAATACGGAATACTGCCACTGACATTAGACAAATGGGTGGAGGAAGAACTGGTATATGACACAAACACAGGTCAAGTAACAATTACATCAGATGGAAATACGACTCAGTTTATGAGTAAGCCTCTAGAGAAGCAGTATGTACGTTACTTAATGAACCCCTACGGATGGGGTATTGGACATTATGACAAACTTGACTGGGTTGAATTTACTATTGAAAGACCAGGAGAAGTGAATAGTGTCATTACTACAGGAGACGGAACTTTAAAAGGAACAGTTTTAAGTTATGACACAAGTTCCCCAATGGCAGGTGTTTCAGTAGCCTTGTCACAGCTTGGGAAACCACTGTTCTCGGCTACAACAGATGCAAACGGAGAATATAGCTTTACCGTTTCTACAGGCACATATGATCTGAGTTTGACTAAAGCAGGTTATATTGGTGCTGACTACAAAAACATTGAAAGTGTTGCAAATGAGACAACATATATTGAAACAATTATTCAAGTGCCGCAAAGTACAAGCACAGGCACTGTAACAGGAGAAATATTGAATGCGGTAACTGGTCAAGTGGAGCCAAATGTTCAAGTTGAAGTGAGAAAAGGTCTTAACAATCAGTCTGGTACTCCTGAGCTTGTTATAACAGCGAATGACAATGGTATGTACTTATACAAAGGTGCGGCTGGGTACTATACTTTTACTGCAAAAAAGGAAGGGTTCTCCAATAAGGTATTTTCGACATCGATTAAAGGTGATACTGAAAGTAGGTTAGCGGATGTTGCCATTTCACCTCATCTTCAATCTGATCAGATTCGAGTGGTGCTTAGATGGAGTGACAACCCACGTGACTTAGATTCGCATATATCAGGACCGTCAGGAGACGGAGCGGGTGTTCATGTGTATTTTGATGCACCTAGCGCTTCTAGTGGAAACAATACTGTTATATTGGATGTAGACGACACGGATGGTGAAGGGCCAGAGACTATCACTCTGACTAAGCCACTTTCAGGTCAATACACATATTCTGTTCATGACTACACAAACCGCTATGTTTTAAACAGCAATGCTTTAGCTGAATCAATGGCAACTGTAGAAGTTTATGTGGGGAATACACCTGCAAAAGTGTTTAACGTGCCAAATCTGAACGGAAACTTGTGGAAAGTATTTACCTACGATGGTTTAACGGTTCAGCCTGTGAATAGTATGACCGACCACGAGGAACAAACTACGATAAGATAGAATACAAAAGTTGATTTAGGTGAGCGTATGAAAAAAGCGATCAAATGGATACTCATAGGATTCCTTCTAATTGTTGTATTGTTTGCAGCGTTCATCGTAGAAATGGTTATGGAAATGGTTGACGTCGCTTTAATAATTAATATTGACCCCCTACTTACTTTGTTGAAGTAGGGGGTTTGCTATATTGGGTTTAATATTATATACTGATCACTGAAAATTAAATCGTAGACAGAAGTAGGTTTGTTGAGTAATTAATGGGTGAGATCTTAGATGCAGTTTGCAGCTTTGAGTTGAACTTATTGAATAGATGAAATTCAAATTGAAAATGTTACTGCTTGAACTGGGGTTTGCTCAGGGTCTATTTGAAGTAAGAGTAGGCAATGATCTATACTATTTTTGAATGGTATAATGTGAATATCTTAAACATTGATGTGAAACATAAACACTCTAACTCTTTCATTTTATTATGAAAGCGTTGGAGTGTTTTTTTTATTGAATCAATATTAATTGGGCAGAATATAGAATGAATAGCATTTGAGAGGATCGGTGTTTATGGTAAATAAGGATATGACAACAAAGCTCTTTGATAGGAACTTTGTTAAATGGGGTTTCGACATGAATTTGTTTGTATCGATTGTATCTGCTATTTTAGTACTTTCTTTCACAGCATTTACATTATTACAGCCAGAAGTAGCGGCAGATACATTTTCTTCTGCAAATTCATCTTTAAATTCAAATTTTAATTGGTTGTTTGTATTTACAGTGAATGCATCATTTATTTTTCTAATTGTAATTGGTCTATCTAAACTCGGTAGAATTCGACTTGGTGGATTTAGTGCTAAGCCAGAATATAGCAACTTCTCATGGTATGCAATGCTTTTTAGTGCAGGGATTGGTATTGGTATATTCTTTTACGGTGTAGCAGAACCTATTTATCATTTAACAATTCCCGAGGCCTTGCAAAGTGGGTCGACCGTTGACAATTTCAAAATCATGTATCTACACTGGGGAGCACATGCATGGTCACTTTATGGCCTTGTTGCTGTAGGTCTTGGATACTTCTCTTTTAACAAAGGGCTTCCGTTTTCGTTTAGATCGTTATTTTATCCAATCATCAATGACAAAATTTTTGGTGTATGGGGAGATATCATAGACACCTTTGCCGTCTTGTCAGTGCTATTTGGTCTGGCGACCTCTCTTGGTTTAGGTGCACGTCAAATCAATTCAGGGCTTAACTATGTATTTGGTATTGAAATCAGTTCGACGGTTCAGGTTCTTCTAATAGCAGGGATTACTTTTTTAGCAACCCTTTCTGTTGTTAGTGGTATTTCTAAAGGCATTAAACTCTTGAGCCAAGCGAATACAATAATTAGCTCTTTGTTCTTATTCTTTATTTTACTAATTGGTCCAACGGGTTATATTCTTTCAACATACTTAAGTAGTATGGGTTTATATCTAAAAGAGTTTATTCATATTGGTTTGTACACAGGCACAAATTCGAGTGATATTGCATGGCAGGGAGGATGGACAGTCTTTTACTGGGCATGGTGGGTATCTTGGACACCATTTGTAGGAACGTTTATTGCAAGAATTTCTAAAGGGAGAACAATTAAGGAAATTGCAATAGGTACAGTTGTGTTGCCAACAATGATTATTACTTTAGCAATGACTGTTTTAGGGGCAACTGGCGTTTACTTGAATGGGTCAAGTGGTGGGGCTATTGCAGAAGCTATTAATATGAATATTGCCACGTCTATGTTTGAAATGCTTAAGCTCTTAATTTCTTCTGAAATTTTGAGAGTGTTTATGTACTGTATTGCTATTGTTGCAATAATACTCTTCTTCGTTACAAGCAGTGACTCTGGTTCACTTGTAGTCGATAACCTTACCAGCAGTGGTAAAGAAGACTCTCCGAAGACACAGCGTGTGTTTTGGGCTGTTATGGAAGGTATTATTGCCATGTCTGTCCTCCTTCTAGGTGGTGAGACGGCTCTTAAAACACTTCAGTCAGCTGTTGTTATTACGGGTTTACCATTCTCAGTCCTATTACTTATAATGATGTTTTCATTAACAAAAGAATTAAAACAGAGTTATAAAAAACATGACTATAATCGAGTTGTGAAACTTAAGAGAAGACTAGAAAAAATGTCAGACGATGTTGATTATAAACATTAATAAGTGACTTTCTAAACACCCACATTTCACCTACAGAAATGTGGGTGTTTTTTATATGGATTCCTTAGACTATCTTAAGATTGCCTTCACAAATTGGTTATATAGTGGAAGTGAGCATAGGAGTGAATAATATGAAACAAGATACAATTTATATGTTGATTCATGGATTTGGTGGAGGGCCATTTGAGCTTGAAGCTTTAAAAAAGAATTTGGAGAATGATGGCATTAAGGTTTATGACTTAGCACTTCCTGGTCATTTGGATGGGAAAAATGGTCTTCGAAAATGTAAACATTCAGACTGGATAGCTGCTGTAGAACAACTGTACTTAAAAATAAGAAGAGATAATGAAAATGAAAAAAAAGTCGCAGTTATCGGGTTTTCAATGGGAGGACTTCTGGGAGCAAGACTAGCTCAGAAATTAGATATTGATGCTTTAATAACACTGAACACACCTATATATTACTGGAATATAAAGAATATTGTTAGTAATATAGGACAGGATTTGGTGTCTGGCCAACTTGAATCATTGAAGAGATATATTCATAGCTGTACAATGTATCCAGTGAACGCATTGTGGCATTTTCAAGTACTGCTACACATCGGAAGACGTAGTTTTAAAGGTGTTACTTGCCCCGTTTTAGTTATTCAAGCTTTAGATGATGATGCAGTACATTATAAAAGTGCAGAGTATATAGTGAATACAGTATGTAGTAGCAGTAAAAAAAAGTATTTATATTAAAAATGGTGGACACGGAATACTACTGGGAAGTGGGACAGAAGAAACCATCCAACACGTTCGGCAGTTTATAATGGATCTAAGTTAAAAAGCTATCAACCAATTATTAGATTGGTTGATAGCTTTAATTTATACTACGAGATTTTACTATAAGGCTTCCTCAAACTTGTCAAATATTTCTAGAGTTTCAGGAAAGCGATTCAATTCTTTTTTTTGAAAAGACAAGTTTGTCATTAATGACAACTTCAAACACACCACCAGATGATGGAATGATATTGATTTGTCCAATGTTATTTTTATAATTCTTCAGCAGAGCCTCTGCCAAACCCGTTGCTTTTGCAACGTAGCCTCATGATGTGCAGTATTCAATCGATAGTATTGGTTTCATAAATATCTCCTTCCAATTATCAATACATGATACTACACTAATTATATCCCGTTTCTACGTTGGAAAACAGTATTATTTAGTTGGAACAGAATAAACGTCTATTCTTACGCTTGTGTTGCAGGCTTTCGAGTATTTGGACGTTGTTTTTTGGTCTTGTTGAACTTACTAATAATTGGAGCAATCATAAACCCAAGAAGTGCAGGTGTCATCCATCCAAATCCACTGTCTGCAAGAGGCAAAGAGTCAATAAATGATTGAACAGAAGCAATTTCGAAACCAGCTGTTTTTAATCCATCAAACAGACTTACTGAAAATGCACCTATAACAGCCCCTGTAAAGGCTGCGTTATCTTTAATAAAGCGGGCAAACAGATTCAGAATTATAAGTACAATTGTTACTGGATACATTGCAACAAGTAGTGGAGAAGCCAGTTGAACAATCATATCTACACCAAAGTTCGAAATAATACCGCATAAGACTACAGTAATAGTTACAACTGTTTTATAGCTAATCTTTCCTTTGCTTAGGTTAGAGAAGTAGTCACCAATTGTTGCAGTAAGACCAATAGATGTTGTTAGGCATGCAAATGACACGCAAAGTCCAAGAATTATTTTTCCCGTATCGCCAAGGATCGCTTGGACAATGGAAACAGTTAAAGACGTTTTAGATAGTGTTCCATCAAATAGCGTTGTGCCTGTTGCGCCTAAGTATAATAGACCACCATAAACTAAAACGAGACCAAGACCAGCAATAAGAACAGATTTAAAGGTCATTGTCATTTGCTCATATTTTGTACTATAGCCTTTCTCTAGTAAAGAAGCGATTACGATACCACCTAGAATTGCTGACCCCATGGCGTCCATAGTCTGGTAGCCACCAAAGAATCCAAAGTTGAAAGGTTTTATAATGTCTGTTGTTTCTATAATACCCATAGGCTGTGTAACACCTTTGTAGATTATAATGCTAAGCATTACCAACAAAATCGGTGTGAGAATTTTTCCAATTCTATCAATAATCCCCGTAGGATTTACTGATAATAACCATGTAATTAGGAAGAATACCACTGAACTAATAATAGGTGAAATAGATGGAAGGTTAGGATAAATCCCCATTTCATATGTTGTAGCGGCTGTACGACTTACAGCAACAAGGCCTAGTGAACTGATAACAACAGTTCCGTAGATTAGTCCAATTTTGCTGCCTGCCCTAGATCCAAAAGATAAAAGTGTGCCACCTGCAGACATAACTGCCATAACTCCAAATAGGGGGAGTACAATACCGGTTATGCCAAATCCAGCTAAGGCCTTTAGCCACTCTGAACCAGCAGAGAGTCCAACGGACGTAGGGAAGATTAAATTGCCTGCTCCAAAGAACATTGCAAATAGAGCAAGACCTAAAATTATGCTGTCTTTAAATGATTTCGTCATAATAGATCACTCCTTCTCGATAAGTTAGAATGTGTATGTAATATATGAAATAGCTACGATATACACATATCCTACCTTAAAAGTAGGAATTGTTTCAATAGAGTTAATATTAAGTTGATATATCAATGGAATCGTGTCAAAATTTTCACAACTTCTGTAAGCACTGAAATATCAACGAGATAGATGTATCACTGCGTGAATGTGTTAAGGAAATGTTGAATAATTGATGTGAATTGTTTCCAATTTGAAATAAGTGGATTGAAAGTCGTTAAAAAAATATTGAACGATAAACCAAATTCTAATATACTAGACTAAAATGGATTTTATTACGAAGGGAGTGAGCGACATGATACGTCGGGCTATACAAACAAAACAAATTATCAAGAACTATTGGGTGATTACTGTTTAAGAAACTCACTATTTTCGGAGGAAAAAAAACATGATGAAATTAAGTAATTTAAATGATGATAGAGAACGAGCTATGAGAATTTTGTCACAGTGGTCTTTTATTGAGCCTAATTACACTTTTATGGATCAGTTTAGACTGTCTGCAACATCAATATACCCGTTTCAAGATAGAGAAGATGTTCTTCTATTAAGATACTCACCAGAAGATGAAAGAACAAGTTCATTTATAGAAGGGGAACTCGAGTTTATCAAGTATTTAGAGTCAAAAGGATTTCCGGTGGCAGGAAGACTACCATCAAAGTCAGGAAAAAATTCTTGAAAAGGTTCTAATTGACAATAAGGTATATTTTGCAACGGTGTTTAAAAGGGTTATGGGGCAAAGAATTGATCGTATTGAGTTAACACATGACCTCATGTACAAGTTGGGAGAAACACTGGCAGAACTCCACAACTTAAGTGAAGCATATAAACCATTAAGTCTTGATCATAAAAGACCAGATTTTTGTGAAAAACTGAATTGGATAAAAAATGTCATTGAAGAGGACAAAACACTCAATAATAGTGACCATACAGAAGCTTTAGACCTCTTAGGACATTTGTCGTTAGAATTGAACAAGTTGCCAAGAAACAATCAAAATTATGGTCTAATTCATTATGACTATGACCTAGACAATCTGTTTTATGATGAAACCACAAAATGCGTTTCGGTCATAGATTTTGATGACGCCCTCTACCACTGGTACTATTTAGACATTCTCAACTTTTATGAAAATCTTGAGGACGAATTTGAGGGGGGGGCATTGGTTGATTCAAAGAAGGCATTTAACAATGGGTATTTGTCAAAACGGAAAATCGATCAAGAGATTATAGAACATTCAGATTTACTCAAAAAATACAGCCAACTAGTCACTTATGCTGTTTGTCTTTATTCAAGCAGGGACATTTTAAGTGACCCACCAAAGTGGATGCTGGATCTGAAGTTGAAACTTCAGAGTAATGTTAACAGCAAAAGGAACATTTTCAAGACGTGGCTTGAATAAGCTTGAAAGCATGGTTCAATTCAAATATAATGTAATCGAATTATGACTATACACCTAAATATATGGGAGCTGTTGTGAACGGCTGAGAGTGAAGATAAATCTTTAGACCATCAAACCTGATCTGGATAATGCCAGCGTAGGAATCATACCATGCATACAAATGCATTATAATTGACTATGACACGCCTCCAGATTTTGGAGGCGTTTCTTTTTGTATAATGGACTCTTTATTGAAGGGATAACTCATCATGAATATAAAAAAAAGCAATGAGTCTTTATTTAGTAACTGATTCTGCATGGAGCACTGAGAATACATTTCTAAGTCATATTGAAAAAAGCCTTAGAAGGAGGCATAACTTGCCTTCAACTAAGAGAAAAGGACATGGACTTTAACCAGTTTGTTGAAAGAGCTGAAAAAAGTTAAGGCCCTATCTAATCATTTTAATATTCCGTTTATTATTAATGACAACATTGACGTTGCACTTAAGGTTGGTGCAGATGGTATACATATTGGTCAGGGGGATGTATCTGCCGCTGACGCTCGAAAAGCCTTAGGACCAGGTAAATATGTAGGTGTAACGTGTAAGACCGTACAGCAAGCTTTAAGGGCTGAATCCGAGGGTGCAGACTATATTGGATCTGGTGCCGTATTTGGGTCAAAAACGAAAAGTGACACATCTAGGCTTGACCATAAAACGCTTCAGGAAATCTGTAATAAAGTCTCCATTCCAGTGGTTGCTATTGGGGGTATAAACGAGGAAAATATACTTGAACTACACGGAACAGGTGTTGATGGTGTTGCAGTTGTATCGTCAATACTTGCTAAAGAAGATAAAAAGAAAGCCTCTGAAGATCTTCTGAAACTAAGTGAAAAAATGACTCAGCACGAAATGCCAAAAGTACTTACAATAGCTGGCTCAGATTGCAGCGGTGGAGCGGGTATTCAAGCTGACTTAAAAACAATAGCGGCACATGGGTGTTATGGTATGAGCGTGATTACAGCCTTAACAGCTCAAAACACAAGAGGTGTCTTTGCTGTCGAAAACTGTTCACCAGAGTTTGTGAAGTGTCAACTTGAGTCAGTTTTCTCTGACATAGCCCCCGATACTGTTAAGATAGGAATGGTTTCATCGAAAGAGATTATTGAAGTATTAGCCAATACTCTTAAAGAGTACAAGGAAGACAATACATTAAACATCGAAATTGTACTTGATCCAGTGATGGTATCAACGAGTGGAAGTAAGTTATTAGATGAGGACGCAGTGACTACCCTAATGAATAAGCTGATTCCACTGGCAACGGTGATTACACCAAATTTATCAGAAGCAGAGTTGTTGTCTGGTGTGAATATTAAATCAACCGATGATATGATTCAAGCTGCTCAAATTATTGAAAAACATTATGGTGGTCATATATTGATCAAAGGGGGACACCTTGATGAACATGCCAATGACCTTCTTTATACGAATGGTGAAATATATTGGTATAAAGGCCAGAAAATAGACAACCCTAATACCCATGGTACAGGGTGTACACTTTCGTCTGCAATTGCAAGCAATTTAGCTAAGGGCTACAACTTACCTGTGAGTATTAAAAAGAGCAAGGCATATCTGACAGGTGCTATTGAAGACAAAATGAACCTTGGGTATGGCCGTGGCCCTTTAAATCATATGTATAGAAGATAAGTATGGTATGATATAGAAAATTTAGTAATGGAGAATCATTCAAGGGGGCAGATTATGTACTTTATTGTGAACGGATATGATCATACAGATGAAAATGCATTAGCAAGAAGAATGGAAGCTCGCGAAGAGCACATGAAGGGTGTGAAGGCTTTCCATGCATCCAAGAATTTTCTATTTGCAGCAGCTATGCTTAATGAACAAGGCAACATGTGTGGCTCAACATTGATGGTAGATTTTGAGGACCGCGTGGCACTTGATAAATGGCTTGAAGAGGAAGCTTACGTAATAGGCAACGTCTGGGAACGCGTTGAAGTGGTGGAATGCAAAATCCCACCAATGTTCCTTGAAGGAAAATAGAAACGAATAATTACTTCGGTGCTCAAATACGCACCGAAGTTTTTTTTATGCAAAAAATAGAAAAACACTATTGACTCTTCCGTAACGGCAAGGTCTAAGCTTAGGTTATAAGAGGCAAATTGCCTGAAAGGAGAGCTTATGTCGATTGTGTTAGAAGTGGACAATCTTGTAAAGGACTACAAGTTTAAACGCGCGGTGAATGGATTGAGTTTTCAAGTGGAAGAAGGAGAAGTGTTCGGACTGTTAGGACCAAATGGAGCAGGGAAATCTACGACTATTGAGTGTATACTGGGGACAAAAAAAGTATCAGAGGGGACAGTCACTGTTTTGGGCGTGAAAAATCCCTCTCCTAAGACGAAGGAGTATAACGCATTAATAGAGAAGGTTGGTGTTCAGTTTCAGAAAAACTTCTTTCTGGAGAGAATCCGCGTTGGTGAAATGTGTGAAATGATAAGTGCACTCTATGAACATGTTCAGCCCTATAAAACGTATCTTCAACTTTTTTGGTCTTGCAGATAAGGTAGACCAAGATGTATCTAAGCTGTCTGGTGGTGAGCAACAAAAGCTGTCACTTATACTGGCGCTCATTCATAATCCTAAACTGGTTTTTCTAGATGAGTTAACAACTGGACTTGATCCCAGCGCGAGAAGAGAGGTTTGGGAGATTCTGAAGGGTTTGCAAAAAGCTGGACTCACAATTGTGCTGACTTCACACTATATGGACGAAGTCACAAAACTATGTGACCGCATTCTGGTAATGAACCATGGGGAAATGGTTTATACAGGTACTATTAAAGAAACCTTAAGCTGGACGAAGGCTGACAATCTTGAAGACGCATACCTAAGAATTATAGGCGAGGGGGACAAAAATGAACCGCTTATGGGTGTTGTATAAAACAGAATTTAAATTGGCGATTAGAGAGTTTTCTGGAATTCTATTTGGCGTATTACTTCCAGTGGGTATTATTATGCTTTTAGGAGCACTTTATGGAAATAAAATGGTGGAGTCGCAAAACTATACAGAGTTGCAAAGGGCGATGGGGGGCGTTGTAACCGTCGGACTTTGCGCTACTGGTCTAATGGGGATTCCTATAACAATATCAGGGTATCGTGAGAAAAAATTACTCAGACGCTTTCAAGTCTCACCGACATCCCCCCTCTTATTGATTGTTGTTCAGACGCTGACTAATTTCACAATAGCTGTATTTTCAACAGGGCTAGTATTCTTGGCAGCCCAATTTGCATTTGGGTATAAAATGATAGGTAGTGCACCCCTCTTTACAGTATCATACTTAATTGTAGGGTTTTCAATTTACAGTCTGGGTTCACTAATAGGAAGTGTATCTAACTCCGTTAAAACATCAAATTTACTTTGTACACTCTTCTATTTTCCAATGTTCTTTTTTATCGGGCGCCACAGTGCCATACGAGATTTTACCCAAAGGCCTTCAAACAGTTTCTAATTTTATGCCTCTTACAATGGGTATAAAACTGCTTAAAGGTGTTTCACTTGGAGCACCAATAGTAGAGTATTCGGTTGAAATTGTGGTACTTGTTGTACTCGGAGTCATATTCACATTAGCATCTGTGAAAACCTTCAGGTATGATTATGAATAAGGAGGTGGCATATGTATTCCATTGGATTGTTTTCTAAAATGAATAGAATCACAACAAAAACTTTAAGACATTATGATGAAATAAATCTTCTTAAGCCAGCTCATGTAGACGATATGACGGGCTATAGATACTACACAGGTGAGCAACTTGTGAGACTAAATCAGATCATTGCTCTTAAGCAAATGGGTGTTAGCCTTAATAATATAGGAAAAGTTCTTGAACAGCCAGAAGGTGTAGCTGTATTTCTGGAACTTAAGGAAAAGGAACTACTTGATCGGATAGAACAAGAGGAAAGAAAGCTTAAAAGTGTTCAAAACTACATGAAGAGAATACGAGGTGAGCGGATTATGAAATATACTCCAGTTATAAGGTCTTTACCCGATGTTATTGTTGCGTCTATGCGTTTAATTGCACCTAATTATGACTACTACTTTGAAATAATTCCGAAGATGGGCAAGGAAATGGCACGACAAGGTGCAGTGTGTGCTGAACCCGAGTATTGTTTTAATATATATCACGATGGAGAACATAAGAAATCGAATATTGATGTTGAGGTTTGTGAAGCAGTTGTAGACTTCTGTGAAGATTCTGATATGGTGAAGTACAAACAGATTAAGGGATTCAAAGAAGCGATTTGTGTGCTTCATAAAGGACCTTACACCTCACTTCCAGATGCATATAATTTTGCTTTTGAATGGATAAATGATAATGGGTATAATGTTGTCGGACTTCCTAGGGAAAGTTATATTGATGGAATATGGAATAAAGACTCAGAAGAAGAGTGGCTTACAGAACTTCAGATTCCCATAGGAAAGTAGCCCAAAAGATTGCAAGATAGGCTATTGTGGACTCTAAAAAAAACGCGTGTTGTTGATCTTGATGTATTTAGTAAAAGAGAGCAGGAAGCATTTATACAATTCTTGGAACTAAAAATCGAAGTCAAGCCATTGTAAAGCTAATAGATATTGGATTTAAGTAACACCAATGTTTGAGTGAAATATAAGAGTCGTACGGTCACGAAAGATGATCATACGACTCTTTATTATTGTGTGTTTTACAGCAGTATCGACTCAACTTCTTTCCAGCTAGACACAACGTCACCGTCATAGTCTTGGTTGTAGTCTGTTTCTTTAAACTTGAACAAGTACTTTTGAGAAGCATTTGTCGACTTTAAATTTTTAGGGTGGTCATCAATGAAGATAGAGTCATCTTCCATCATAGCCACACGTTCTTTTCCATATCCATTGCCTGATTTGTTTATAAGAATAATAATCTCATCAACCTCGGGTAAATGTTTTTCTATCCATAATACTTTTCTAGATGCATTCATTGGAAATGCAGATGTACAAATGATCACGTTGTACTTTTCTACCAGGTGACCAATAACATTTTTTGGCGTCGTCATAGAACTCAAGATAATCGAAAAAATCCTGGTCTCCGAATAAGTCCTTAATGACTTTTACAGGGTCATTCTCATGGGTGTGTATGAGTGGGCAAACATTTTTATAGGCCCAGTTTGAGTGTTTTCTCCAGTCAGCTGGCACAAAATTTTCGTAGGTACTGTATCTTTCATTGTATATTCTGCAAATGGCTTTATCTGAGTTGACAATTGTAGAATCAAAATCAATATATAAGTCTTTTTTCATGAAATCCACCTTCTTAACGTAATTTTCGTCGCTTTTCATAGTATAGCATAATCCCTGTCAGTCGGTTCAGAGCCCATCTGTTGAATGTTCAATAAGGGCGTGAACAGTTGCTTGAAAAGGGTGGTTCGTCTGGTCAAACTCATTCGGATAAATAATATAGTGTTCAAGCGGTGGCAATGTGTAATCGCGAATCTTGTATGTGTAGAGTGTGCCTTCATTAATAAAGGCATTAACATATTTTCTCGGCATAAAGGCAAATGCATTATGTTCAAGAAGAAGTGGAATAATTCTTGAGCTGATGTCTATGGAAAAATCATATACGTTACTGTTGTATAGGATATCATCTACATAACTGTCAAATAAGTTGGAGTGAAACACCTTCAGGTTTTCTAGTTCTGCAAAAGAAATTCCATCTTCTGATGAATTGAGTTTTTTTGCTCCCACGAAGACCAACTCATCTGAATAAAGTAGTACTGACCTATATTTGCTGTAATTCGAAGGGTGGTGTGAAAATCCAATATCATATTTTCCAGACACAACCCCCTGTATAATCTCATTTGAGTGTTTTAAATACAAACTTATTTTAAGAATGTTGTCCTGATTCAGATAAACATTTAGAAATTCATTTAAAAAAACTATCGTAATATGCATGTACACTACCAATTCTTAAAGGTCTTGAATTAGGGTCTGTTGTACTAAGTTTGGATTTTGCTGTGTTGTATGTCGAAACAAGGTTTTCTGCTAAGGGCACCAACTCAACTGCTGAAGCTGTGGCTTCTACTCTTCCACCATTTCTTACAAACAGTGAACAGTCAAAATGCTTTTCGAGTTCACTGATTCTATTGCTAACCGTAGATTGAGACAGGTTTGTCATATGTGCTGCTTTTGTAAAACTCTTAGTCTGAATAACTGAAAGAAAGGTAACAAAGAAATCTATGTTCATAATAATCCTCCTATCGATTTATTCGATATCGCATATTAAATTTTAGCGTTTGTGTGACAAAACATACAGGACTACAATATAAATGATAACAGTTATCGTTATATAGTGATACATCTTAGATCAAAAAAGGAGTTACAGCATGAATAAAATAGATAAATCCAATCCGATTACTGAAGGGCCACTGCTTAAAACCATTTTAACTTTTTTTTATGCCCATATTTTTAGGGAGTTTACTCCAGCAGTCTTATAATTTTGTCGATGCCTTAATTATTGGTCGTTATGTAGGTCCTGATGGACTAGCAGCTATTGACGCAACATACAATTACACGAAACTACTTATTAATGTATTCTTATCCATTGCACTGGGGGGATCAATCTTGATTTCTCAATACTTGGGTGCAAAAAACACGAAAAAGGTTGAGCAGGTTGTCCATGTTTTATTTATGTTTGCCTTCATTGGTGGGGGACTAATAACGCTTGCAGGTATTGGACTTGCACCATTCTTTTCAAACTTAATGAACGTGCCTTTAGATATTTTTGATATGTGTGTGAATTACCTTAGAATTTACTTTTTGGGGACTGTCTTTTCATTTCTATTTAATATTGCATCAGGCATATTACGAGCTGTTGGAGATTCAAAAAGACCGTTCATTTATTTAATGATCAGTTCTATTCTTAATATTGCACTAGACTTTCTCTTTGTGGCAAAGCTAAATATGGGTGTTTCTGGTGCAGCTATAGCAACTGTTATTTCTCAAGGTCTTGCGTGCATTATTATTATGGCACACTTAAGAAGCCGCAAAGACAACGTACAGTTTAATACGTCTAAACTTCGGTTTGACAGAAAAGTTTTTAAGGAGATTATGAAGGTTGGACTGCCACTCGGAGGTCAAACATCACTATACGTTATTTCGAATATGATGGTACAAAGAGGGATTAATTCATTTGGCATTATCGGTATAGCAGCGTGGTCAATATGTGGAAAAATGGACTTTATCATTTGGCTTTGTATAGATGCCATTGGTGTGACGACAACAACTTTTGTTGCACAAAACTTTGGAGCTTTAAATAAAAGTAGAATGGAACGTTCAGTTAAATACAGTTTTGTTATGTTAACTCTTGTCATAGGTGTATTTAGTGCTTTGTTGTTTATTTTTGTACCAAATATAGCATCGTGGTTTACAACAGACCAAACAGTCATAAGACAGACAACGGAAATGATGCGAATTATTGCACCTCTTTATGTGCTGCCAGGTATAAGTCAAATTATTTCTGGGGCTATAAAGGGTACAGGTGAGACATTAAAACCTATGATAATAGCCTTTATAGGAACGGCTGTAGTGAGGGTTTTATGGATTGTTATAGCACTGCCAATGAACCAGAATGCTTTGATGGCAGTTACGAGTTATCCAGTATCATGGTTAATAACAGTTATTATATTTATAGTAATGGGACAAAAATTTAGAAAAGATGATCAAAACAAGTATATAGAGTATGAAACTGTATAAATTTCATGAGTCATTCAGAAGAGTAGAATTTTAAATAAGGTTCTAAAATATGCTCTAAAATAAAAAGCAGCTCCCCAAGACCAAGGTCAAGGGGGAGCTGATAAATAATACATTAAACTCTATTTCACATCAAAGCGATCAGCGTTCATAACTTTATTCCATGCAGCAACAAAGTCACAAATAAATTTACCTTTGGCATCGTTACTAGCATAAACCTCTGCAAGGGCTCTTAACTGAGAGTTAGAACCGAAAACGAGGTCAATACGAGTGCCTGTCCATTTAACTTCGCCACTTGCACGATCACGACCAACATAAACATCTTCATCATCTGGACTTGGCATCCAAGCAGTGGTCATATCGAGTAGGTTAACAAAGAAGTCATTTGATAGGGATTCAGGCGTCTTCGTGAAGACACCATGCTTCGTTTGACCGTAATTTGTGTTTAGAACACGCATACCACCAACAAGGACTGTCATTTCTGGTGCAGTTAGAGTGAGTAGCTGTGCCTTGTCTATAAGTAGTTCTTCAGCGCAAACTGAGTATTTTTTCTTCTGATAATTTCTGAAACCGTCAGCAGCTGGTTCAAGAACTGAGAAGGAAATCAGGTCAGTTTGCTCTTGACTTGCATCTGTACGACCAGGGGTGAATGGAATAATCACGCTTTCACCAGCATTTTTAGCAGCTTGCTCGATTGCTGCATCACCACCAAGTACAATAAGGTCTGCAAGTGAAACTTTTTTTGTACCGTTTGAGCTATTGAACTTAGATTGAATTTTTTCAAGTTCTCCAATAACCTTGTTTAGTTGTTGTGGCTGGTTTACTTCCCAGTCCTTTTGAGGTGATAGACGAATACGAGCGCCATTTGCACCACCACGCATGTCTGAACCACGGAAGGTAGATGCAGAAGCCCAAGCTGTTGAAACAAGTTCTCCAATAGTTAGACCTGTAGCAAGTATTTGATCTTTTAATGTTTCAATTTCTTGCACTTCGATCAATTCATGATCAATTTCTGGAACGGGATCTTGCCACATCAATTTTTCTTCAGGCACCTCAGGGCCGAGGTATCTTGAACGTGGCCCCATATCACGATGTGTAAGCTTAAACCATGCTCTTGCAAAAGCATCTGCAAACTCATCTGGATTTTCTAGGAATCGTTTAGAAATTGGAGCGTATATAGGGTCCATACGTAGAGCCAAATCAGCTGTTGTCATTATAGGTGCATGTGTTTTGGTTGGGTCATGTGCATCTGGTACAGTTTTAAAGGCTTCTGGATCTGTTGGCACCCATTGCCATGCACCAGCAGGACTCTTTACAAGATCCCAGTCATAGCCGAATAGAGTTTCTAAATAGCTGTTGTCCCATTTTGTAGGAGTGGCATTCCAAGCGCCTTCAATACCGCTTGTAATTGTATCAATGCCTTTACCTTCACCTTGGGAGTTTTTCCAGCCCAGACCTTGTTCTTCAATAGGTGCACCTTCTGGTTCAGGGCCTACTTGACCAGCATCGCCAGCACCATGACATTTACCGAAGGTATGTCCACCAGCAACAAGTGCAACAGTCTCTTCATCATTCATTGCCATTCTTGCGAATGTTTCGCGAATATCTTTGCCAGATTTAACGGCACTTGGTTCACCATCTGGACCTTCTGGATTAACATAGATTAAACCCATTTGCACTGCAGCAAGTGGATTGTCTAGTTTGCGTTCACCAGAGTATCTATCATCACCGAGCCACTCCATTTCTGTGCCCCAGTAAATATCTTCTTCTGGTTCCCAAATGTCTTCACGGCCACCCGCAAAGCCAAATGTTTTGAAGCCCATGGATTCAAGAGCACAGTTGCCTGCAAGAATCATTAGGTCTGCCCAGGAGATGGACTTACCGTATTTTTGCTTAATCGGCCACAGTAGACGTCTAGCTTTGTCTAGGTTTGCATTGTCAGGCCAGCTGTTCAGTGGTGCAAAGCGCTGGTTGCCTGTACCGCCACCACCGCGGCCATCACCAGTTCTATATGTGCCCGCACTGTGCCATGCCATGCGGATAAATAAGCCACCGTAATGTCCCCAGTCCGCCGGCCACCAGTCCTGTGAGTCAGTCATCAGCTTGTACAAGTCTTCCTTCAAAGCAAAGTAGTCCAGCTCTTTGAACGCCTTCGCATAGTCAAATTCCTCATCCATCGGATTCACCTTCGCAGAGTGCTGATGTAGAATTTTAAGGTTAACTTGTTTTGGCCACCAATCTTTATTAGATGTGCCACCAGCAGTTGCGTTGCTAGTATGACCAGTAACCGGACATTTTCCATTTCCATGCATAAAATTTTCCTCCCATTCATGTATCACACCATTACTTCATTATGTAAAGACTAATCGATAGGGGAATATTTCTAAGAATAGACTGCGTTAATTACCAAATTAGAATATTTATACCCACTGAAATGACAATGCTACAAATAAAAAAGCTGCTGGAATCACGAAAGTGTGATCCAGCAGCTTGAATGAACTTTAAATTGATTTGATTTAATTCGGTTTATTTATAGTTCAGTGTACGCTCTTCAATTTCCTTACGAACATGTGCAACAAAGTCGTCTTGAGACATAGCACCTTTGTCACCTTCTATACGAGAACGAACTGCAACAGCCTTGTCTTCTTCTTCCTTCTGACCAACGATCAGCATGTAAGGAGACTTGCTAAGCTGTGCTTCACGGATCTTGTACCCAATCTTTTCTGCACGTTCATCAATTTCAGCACGGATGCCGTTACTCTTCAGCTTGTTCATTACTTCCCAAGCGTAGTCATGGTATTTTTCTGAGATTGGAAGAACCTTTACTTGAACAGGCGCCAACCATGTTGGGAATGCACCTGCATACTTTTCAATAAGCATTGCAAGTGTTCTTTCGTAGCAACCAATTGAAGTTCTGTGTATAACAACAGGATTCTTCTTTTGGCCGTCCTTATCGATGTAAGTCATATCGAAACGCTCAGCAAGTGCGAAGTCAATCTGAACAGTGATGATTGTGTCTTCCTTGCCATGAACATTTTTGAACTGAAGGTCAAGCTTAGGACCGTAGAATGCAGCTTCGCCTTCAACTTCCTTGTAATCGAGCTCAAGGTGGTCAAGGATTTCACGCATTTTGTCTTGAGTGCTTTCCCATACGTCAGCTTCGCCGATGTACTTTTCTTTGTTGTTTGGATCCCACTTAGAGAACTGGTAAGTGATATCTTCACTAATACCTAGTGTATCCATCATATAGTTGATCAGGTCAACACAGCCACGGAATTCTTCTTCTAGCTGGTCTGGTGTAACAACCAAGTGGCCTTCAGAGATAGTAAACTGACGTACACGGATTAAGCCGTGCATTTCACCTGATGATTCATTTCTAAATAAAGTAGAAGTCTCGCCGTAACGCAGTGGAAGGTCACGGTAGCTCTTCTGGTCAGCTTTGTAAATTTCGAATTGGTATGGGCAAGTCATTGGACGTAGAGCCAGTGCATCGTCTTCATTTTCGCCGTTTGGAATAACAAACATACCATCACGGTACTTGTCCCAGTGGCCTGAAAGCTTGTAAAGGTCAGACTTTGCCATTAAAGGCGTCTTAGTTAAGTCGTAACCACGACGTTCTTCTTCATCTTCAACAAAACGCTGTAGAGTTTGAACGATCTTTGCACCTTTAGGCATTAGAAGTGGCAGACCTTGACCAACAAGCTCTGAAGTTGTAAACAGACCCATTTCACGACCAATTTTGTTGTGGTCTCTTTTCTTAATCTCTTCTAACCATTCAACATGCTCATCTAAAAGCTTCGCTTTTGGGAAAGACACACCGTAAATACGTTGAAGCATTTTGTTTTTCTCGTCGCCTCTCCAGTAAGCACCAGCGATGCTTAGCAGTTTAGACGCTTTAAGTAGACCAGTGTTTGGAACGTGAGGGCCCATACATAGGTCAACAAAATCACCTTGCTTGTAGAACGTGATAACTTCGTCTTCAGGAAGGTCAGTGATGAGCTCAACTTTGTAGTCCTCGCCCATTTCTGCACACATTTTAAGCGCTTCATCTCTTGAAACAACCATTCTTTCGATAGTAAGTTTTTCAGATGAAATCTTCTTCATTTCCTTTTCAATTTTAAGCAGATCTTCTTGACGGAACTTTTCATCAAGGTCGAAATCGTAGTAGTAACCACGATCGATAGAAGGTCCAATAGCAAGTTTTACTTTAGGGAATAGGCGTTTTACAGCATGTGCTAGAAGGTGGGCTGCAGAATGTTTGAAAACTTCAACGCCAGCTTCATCTTTAAATGTAACAATGCTCACCTTGTCGCCTTCTTCAAGAATGTGGGCTGTGTCCACAAGTTTTCCGTTAACTTCGCCAGCAAGGGCTTCTTTAGCAAGACGACCACTGATCGATTTTGCTAGATCATAGACACTTGCGCCTGATTCGATTTCTCTTGATGAGCCATCTTTAAGTAGAATATTCATGATTTGCCTCCTTATATAAATTAATCAATTAGGTTCAAAATTTGGAACAAAAAAATAAAAAATCCCGTCCCTGTATCAAGGACGAGTTTATCGCGGTTCCACCTTAGTTGCCTTTCGGCCACTCCGATTATTGATGCTAATTATCAAAACTATTACTAGATCAATATCTTTAGTCATAACGTGACATCCCCGTTGAGATTTTCAGTGGTAGCTGTACTCACTCAAAGCTTAGGAGTAGTTTTCACAAGGTCGTATTTAAACGTGCTTTCAGCCAAGGCACATATTCTCTTAGAGGACTTCCTCAAAATCGTACTTTGCTACTTGTCTCCATCATAGCTAATATTAAATTCTTTATCATATTATATTGGTTGGATTCTGATGTCAATAAGAGAAATACAAAAGTAACTTTGAAAACGTTTTTAAGTAGGAAAAATTACATAAATCAGTAAATCATCTATTAAATTTAGGAATGATATTGTGTTCAGAACATCTGTTTGTTAAAATAAATTTAATGACTTAAAGACAGTGGAATACAAACCGGGTTTGGAGTGAAATGTTTGACTAATTAATCGGGACGCGAACTTAGGAGGTAAGTATGCAGGCAAAAATAAACTTAGTAACAATTTGGACAGACAATATAGAACGCTTGAAAGCATTTTACACAAGTGTAATTGGATTTGAAGTACACAATGACCTTGGAAGTTATGTTGAATTCAAAAACGATGGTGTACGATTTGCCATTTGTGAACGTGAGGTTATGCATACATATAGTGATGCTTTTAAGTTAATGCGTACTGGTCAAGCTTTTGAACTGGCATTCCCGTGTAATGATATAGAGGACCTCGATAAGTCATATGAAGAACTGATTGGAAAAGGTGCTGTAGAAATACATAAACCACAAAACATGCCTTGGAATCAGCGAACGGCATTATTTGCAGATCCAGACGGAAATATTCATGAGCTTTTTTGTGAATTAGAGGTGTAAAGTGAGACACTTAAATGTATCTTTAAGGAGTCGAAGTGATGTTTTTCAGCTTAGAATAACTTGCAAAAAGGAGGGCTACAATGAGAACAATAACGGTGGTACCATACGATCCGACGTGGAAAATAGAGTTCGAAAAGGCCAAAGCCTTTTATCAGAAGACGCTTAATGGACTTAACATTCAGATTGAACATGTTGGGAGTACAGCTGTTGAAGGTCTATATGCCAAGCCTATTATAGATATTGATATTGTAGTTCCAAATAAATCTGTGCGAGATGAAGTTATAAAACGACTAGAACGAGCGGAATATAAACATCAAGGTGATCTTGGTATAGTTGGACGAGAAGCTTTTAAATATGAGAAGAGCAACCCTAATATTACATGGATGGAACACCATTTATACGTTTGTATGGCGGGGTGCGAGAGTTTAGTAAACCATATGATGTTGCGAAATCATTTAAGAAAAAATCCTGAAGCGGTAAAGGCCTACAGCCAAATTAAGCTTGATTTAGCAAGTGCACATCCTCATGACATAAACTCTTATGTTGAGGGGAAGTCTGAACTGATTGGGTCATTTTTAGCAAAAGAGGGTATGGATGTAGATGCTCTAAACCGAATTGAAAGTGCCAATAAAAAAGACGGTGATACCTTGGTAGACTAATATGTAGCGAAACTCATGAATAGGAGTAGGGTATGGATACTATAAAAATCTCTAAAGAGGATTTGAGACGTTTTCTAATTACATATCAAGGTCTCGGATCTGAATCTAGATTTGAAGGCAAAAGTGGGATTAAAGCATTCTTTAAAAGAGTTGGGTGTGTTCAATATGATCCACTTAATGTTGTTGGTCGAAATGCTGATCTAACCCTCCAAAGTCGTATTGATGATTATAGTGCAACTATGCTTCGAGAGCTATTATATGATGACAGAGTACTTGTAGACGGCTGGGACAAACAAATGTCCATTTATAATGCTTTTGACTGGCCTCAAATGCAAAGGGTTCGTACAGCTATGGCAAAAAGTACAATAAGCACACTGAAACATAGGAATTCATATGAAGCCCTTGAACATGTTGACTATGTCAAAGAAAAGCTCCGTGAAATTGGGGCAACAAAACCTGGTGCTATTGAGGTAGGTGCTGTAATTCGTGGGACCTGGGGACATGGTAAAGTTTCCAGTGTTGTAATGGACTATCTCTTTCAGTCTGGTGAACTTGGTATAAAATCGAAAGCAGGCACTCAAAAAGTATATGATTTTATTGAAAATTTACTTGATGAAGCGTATATAAAAGAAAGCGATCCATTTGAAGGTGATGATGCATTTTTCGAGTGGTACGTGAAGCGAAGAATCGGAAGTATTGGCCTTTACTGGGATAAAAATGGCGATGGTTGGTTAGGCAAATATGTATCCAAGAAAAATTTAAGATTACCCGCAATAGAACGATTAAGAGGAAAAGAAGAAATCTGTCCTGTTGAAGTTGAGGGTTTTAAAGAGACGTTCTATATTCGAAAAGAGGATGTTGAGTTTCTTGAAGCTGTAATCAATCAGGGGAGTGCAGAGAATCCCCAACAGGCAAACGCTAGATTTTTAGCACCTCTTGATAACCTTATGTGGGACAGGAAGCTTATAAAGCAGGCCTTCGGTTTTGAGTATACATGGGAAGTGTATAAACCTGTTGCAAAGAGGGAGTATGGTTACTATGTGTTGCCTGTGATTTATGGTAATCGTTTTATTGCTAGATTTGAACCCGAACATGTTAAGGGTGGAAAGACACTAACCATAAAAAAATTGGTGGTGGGAGGATGGTGTTGATGTAACGCCAGAACTTATTCATGCTGTAAAAACTGCATGTGAGTCCTTCAGAATATACCTAGGTGTAGAGACAATTGGAAACAATCTAGATAAACTCCTTATGTAATGGATCAAATTAAAGACCACCATCAAACAGCTATTAATAATAATCAGCTTGATGGTGGTCTTTTTTTAGAGATGACAATGTTGTTGATCGGTCATGTTGAAAATTATAAACTATAAACTCTGATGATACGTTCTAGATATAACTTCCTCCTGTTGTGCGCGGTTTAGTCTATTGAAGTTAACAGCATACCCAGATACACGAATTGTTAGGTTGGGATATTTTTCTGGGTTATGCATTGCATCAATTAGTTTTTCTTTGTTTAGAACATTCACATTTAAATGGTGTGCAGCCTGAAGGAAGTATCCATCAAGAATGCCCACTAGATTACTTGTCTGTGTATCGACAGTTTTACCAAGAGCATTTGGCGTGACCGAAAACGTACAGGAAATTCCATCACGGCAAGCATTGAATGGAATTTTAGCCACGGAATTTAGGGAAGCTAAAGCACCACCAGTATCTCTTCCATGCATGGGATTTGCACCAGGAGCAAAAGCTTCACCACAACCACGACCGTCTGGTGTACTACCTGTTTTTTTGCCGTAAACCACATTTGACGTAATTGTAAGAATAGACAGAGTATGTTCTGCGTTTCTATAAGTTGGATGTTTGCGAAGTTTTTCAATAAAAGTAGAAGCCACTCTCACAGCAATAGTGTCTGCATCGTCTTCATCGTTGCCGTATTTAGGGAAATCTCCAGTTGTATTAAAGTCAGTAATATAGCCATTTTCGTCATATAAAGGTGCAACACATGCATGTTTAATTGCAGAAAGTGAATCTGCCATAACAGAGAGTCCAGCAATACCAAATGCCATGTAGCGATGAACCGATGTGTCGTGGAGTGCCATTTGTGTTTTTTTCATAAGCATATTTATCATGCATGTAGTGAATTATATTCATGGCATTTACATAGTTCTCACATAACCAATCTAAATATACATCTAATCTTTCCCAAACAGCCTCATGGTTTAGTTTGTCTGTTTTCATAACGTCCATACTTGGACCAATTTGCATGTTTGACTGAATGTCGAAGCCACCATTTAGAGCAAGGAGGAATGTTTTAGGTAAATTACTTCTTGCACCAAAAAACTGCATTTCTTTACCAATACGCATTGCAGAAACACAACATGCAATACCGTAGTCATCTCCATAATCCTTACGCATTAGGTCGTCATTTTCATATTGAATAGCATCTGTTTCTATAGACATTTTTTGCACAGTATTTTTTAAAGTTTTCTGGAAGGTCTAGCGACCACAAAACAGTCATGTTTGGTTCTGGAGCAGGATCTAAATTGGTTAGTGTATGGAGGAAACGGAAACTTGTTTTTGTGACTAGTGTTTTTCCGTCTTCAGCCATTCCCCCTATAGATTCTGTCACCCAAAGCGGGTCACCAGCAAAGAGTTCGTTGTAATCTGGTGTACGAAGCTGTCTAGCCATTCGAAGTTTAATCACAAAATCATCAATGATTTCTTGGATTTGAGTTTCATTGTAAACATCGTTCTTTAAATCGCGTTGGGCAAAAATATCAATAAAAGTGCTGACACGACCAAGAGACATAGCGGCACCATTTTGTTCCTTGATAGCGCCTAAGTAACCATAGTATAACCACTGAACGGCCTCTACAGTGTTTTCTGCTGGATGGGAGATGTCATGTCCATATGCAAGAGCCATTGCCTTTAATTTATGTAGAAAGTCGATCTGTCTAAAAAGCTCTTCACTTAGACGAATAGAGTCTTCAAGCATAGCGGTTTTAGAAAGCTGAATTTTGTCATTTTCTTTTTCTTTCATAAGAGCGTCTACACCATATAAGGCTATGCGGCGGTAATCTCCAATAACTCGACCACGACCATAGGCATCTGGAAGACCTGTAATGACACCTGATTTTCTCATTTTTAGAATTTCATCTGAATAAACACGGAAAACCCCGTCATTATGCGTTGTTTTGTATTTAAAATGTTCTTCAACAGATTCCCCAAGTTTATAGCCATAAGACTCACAGGCTTGACGAGCCATTCTTATGCCACCAAAGGGGTTTACTCCACGCTTAAGAGGTTTATCTGTTTGCAGGCCATATATAACTTCTTTATGACCTTCTATAATCCCCTTCTTATAGCTAAGCAGTGAAGAGACCTTTTCAGTGTCTATATCGAGTACGCCGCCCTTATCAAGCTCTTGTTTACGCAGACTGTTAAAGTGGTCAAGCAGATTTGATGTCCTCTTTGTTGGTGAAGCCAGAAAATCTTCGTTACCCATATAGGGATCACGATTTATAAGTATAAAATTTCGAACATCAATCGACTTGCACCATGCACCTTCTTTGAAACTCTTCCAAGCGTTTGTATTCAAAAGAAAAACCTCCTGTTTGTCCTGCCCAGGAGGTCGAATTATGCAAAAAACAAAAAACCGACGACCCAGGCTGTAAGCGCCCAGGCGGTCGGCTAGTTTCGAAAGTTCATTTCAATCCCTCGTGGTTAACTCCACTTTTTCCGCCAGTTTTGAAATGTTAGTTCAGATTATACCTCTAAAGTCGAACAATGTAAAGTGAGGTTGTATAAATATTCGTGTTTAGGTCATTAGATTTGATCCTCTAAAAAAAATGTTGAATTAGATGTGCTTAATTCTGTTAGATTAAAGATCTGATGTTAAAGCAACGCGAAGGCAGTGCCATCCTAAGGTGCCACATTTTACTCGAGCTGGCATTTTACTTAAACTCTCAAATATCTGTGCATCCTGAAGGCGGATTTTATCATCGGTAGACAGAGGATCTCCCTTTATCATCTTCGAGAAAATATTCGCTAGTTCAAGTGCATCACTTGTATCCATACCGAGAACAAGGTCTAACATAATAGACATGGAAGCCTGTGATATGGCACAACCAGATCCTGAGAATTTAGCCTTGGCAATTTTTCCATCATGAACCTCAAGATGAAGTGTTAAATCATCTCCGCAGTTTGGATTGTGTCCTCGTTCTACATGTGTTGCAGATTCTAGGGAGCCCTTATGAGGGCTGTTTCTATTATGTTCCAATATGATTTCCGTATACATTTGATCAAGCATAATGAAATACCTCCTTGACCTTATGAAGGGCGTCTATAAACTTATCAACTTCTTCAAGGGTATTATAAACAGCAAAACTAACACGACAAGTAGAGGACAACTCAAGGTGTTTCATAAGTGGCTGACAGCAGTGGTGACCAGCGCGAATGGCAACGCCATGGTGGTCAAGAATACTTGCAACATCATGGGGGTGTATACCATCTACATTGAATGTAATAAGGCTACCACGATTCTTAGTTCCAACAGGACCATAAAGTGTAATACCGTCCATATCACTCATTTTGGAGTATGCGTATCCTGTTAGGCGTTCTTCAATGGACTTAATGTTATTGATACCAAGAGCATCAACATAGTCAAGTGCGGCGTGTAGTCCAACGGCACCAAAACGTTTGGGTGCCAGCTCAAGTCGTTCTGGAAGGGGCGCATATGTTGAAGTCTGTTCCTCAACATACTCAATCATATCGCCTCCTTGGAGGAAGGGTTCAAATGAATCGAGTATGTTCGTTTTACCATATAAGATGCCAATCCCTTGTGGCCCAAGAATTTTATGTCCAGAGAATACAAAAATGTCTGCATCAAGGTCTTGCACATCAACAGGAATGTGTCCCACAGCTTGGGCGCCATCAATAGCAAAAACAGCACCAGCTTCTCGCGTTTTTTCACCGATGGATTTTACGTCATGAACAGTACCTATCCCATTGCTGATATAGGTATAAGAACATACTTAGTCTTATTATCAATCTTATTTAGCTCAGCTGTCGGAATCTGTCCAGAATTATCGCAGTACAGGTATTCAAGCTCAGCATTTTTTAGCTTTTGCAACCATTTGAAGGGGTAGTACCGCACTATGATGCGCCGTAATTGAAGTTATAATCTTGTCACCAGGTTGAATGACATGCATGAGGTAGCTATAAGCTATGAGGTTTAGACTTTCTGTTGAATTGCGGGTAAACACACACTCGCTTACACTACCAGCGTTAATAAAGGAACGTACTTTTTCTCGAGCGGCATCATAAGCATTCGTCGCTTGAATAGATAATTTATGCGCGCCCCTATGTGGGCTGCCGTGGTTCTGGTTAATATAATCAAACAGGGCCTCTTGAACTTGTAGGGGCATATGTGTTGTAGCAGCGTTGTCCAAATAGGATAAGGATTCATTTGTATTGAGAATGGGAAAGTCCTCGCGGATTTTTCCTGAGCTTGTTTCGTTGATTTGATTCATATGACCAACTCCTTATGACCTAATAGGACTTAGACTGGATTCATTTTGATTCAAGCGTGATTCAAAGGCCTCTAGAATATCCTCTTTCACAGTATTGATCTCAAGAGATTCAAGTGTGTCTGCAACGGCAGCCTTAACAAGAGTTCGTCTTGCTTCGTCTTCTGAAAAACCTCGACTCATCATATAAAAGAGTAGTTCTGTATCCATGCGTCCAATACTAGCAGCATGTTCACCAATGACGTCGTCTTCTTCGCACATAAGCGCTGGGATTGAGTCGGAGTTCACATCTTTACTAAGCAGTAGAACAAATTCTTCTTCCTGACCAACAGATGTTTTTGAACCAGATTTAAAGTCTAAAGTACCTCTGAATGTTTTTCTAGCTTGACCACCTAAAGCCCCTTTTCCTAAAATTCGAGACTCAGAATGGGCACCAAAGTGTCGTGCCATGTAAGACAGATCAAGCAGATCGTCGTCAAATCCAAGATAGCCGTTAAATACTTCGAATCGACTATGGCGTCCTTTTAAGTCAGACTGACAACCAATGGCCTTGAATCTGCTTCCTACCTGATAGTCAAAGAACCTGACTTGAGCACCTTCTTCAACTTGGAAGTGAATATTGTCAAAAAACTCAGAAGCAGTATTTAGGTTCTGGAATCTAATAATATCCAGTGTACTGCCAGCCTCTGCAATAACCCTAGTTAGGCCGTGATGTCTGGTTGAAGTCGCACCTTCTGTTTCGTAACGAAAGACAACAGACATGGAATGACCAGACTTTGCATGTATCAAGTTTTGCTCGGCCATTACTGTATCATTAGATAAGTTGTAATTGATCCGAATGGGTTTTAGGCGATCAGAGTTTTTTGTAGATGAAATATGAAATCCATTTCTAAACTTAGCAGATGCATAACTTGTAAAAGCAGGACCAAGGTGGTTGTCATGCTGTTCATCTAAGGTATTTAATATAAAGGCAACATCGTCATTAATGTCTATAGGGCTGATTTTAACAGCTGTGTTGTCTCCGACCACTGAAAACGCAGTGGATGATATTTCACGATCAAAAATGTCTTTTGGCAGTGGGGCACGTTTCCATTTAGGACGGGCAAGCCCCTCAAACCTGCTGAGTTGTTGTTCTGTATATGTCATAAGGGCCTCCTATCCAATTGTGCCTTCCAGTTCAAGTTCTATTAGTTTATTAAGTTCTACTGCATATTCCAGTGGCAGTTCTTTTGTGATAGGTTCTACGAAACCGCGTACAATCATGGCACGCGCTTCTTCTTCTGGTATACCACGTGACATAAGATAGAAGATCGCTTCATCACTGATTCGTCCAATACGAGCTTCGTGACCAATATCCACTTGGTCATTGTCCACTTCAATAATGGGTAATGTGTCTGACTTTGAAATGCTATCAAGCATGAGGGATTCACAATTTACAGTAGATTTTACTCCAGTGGCATTTTTAGTAACACGAAGCAGTCCGCGGTAAAAAGCATGTCCGCCACCCTTTGATATGGATTTCGAGTGTACTGTTGATGTTGTGTTTGGTGCAGAATGAACAACTTTTGTGCCTGTGTCAAGGTATTGACCTTCAGCAGCAAAAGTAATGCCCGTGAATTCAGAAGACGCCCCTTCACCTCGTAAAATACTCATTGGGTAAAGCATGGACACCTTTGAACCAAAGGAGCCAGAGACCCATTCGATTCTGCCACGTGCATCAACAACGCAGCGCTTTGTATTTAGGTTGTACATGTTTCGTGACCAGTTTTCAATAGTGGAATAGCGAAGTGTTGCATCATCTTTGACAAACAGTTCGACTGCACCAGCATGAATGTTTTGGACGCCGTATTTAGGAGCGGAACACCCTTCAATAAAATGTAGTTTGGCTCCTTTTTCTACAACAATCATGGTGTGTTCAAATTGACCTGCCCCTTTTGCGTTGAGTCTAAAATAGGATTGAAGCGGGATTTCTACTTGAACACCTTCTGGGACATAAACGAATGAACCACCCGACCAAACAGCACCGTGAAGGGCAGCAAATTTATGATCATTAGGGCGTATAAGTGTCATAAAATACTTTTTAACAATGTCCTCATGTGTTTTAACAGCGGTGTCCATATCTAGATAAACAACACCTTGGTCTCGGAGCTCATCTTGGAGGGAGTGGTAGACAACTTCGGAGTCGTATTGAGCGCCAACACCAGCCAGTGACTCTCGCTCTGCTTCTGGAATACCTAAGCGGTCGAATGTTTCCTTAATGTCGTCAGGGACTTCATCCCAACTTCTAGAGAGGTCTGCATCTGGTTTTACGTAGTGTACAATGTTGTCCACATCAAGTTCAGAGAGGTCTGCACCCCACATTGGAATAGGTTTTGAGTTATAGATTTCAAGCGACTTTAATCGAAAGTCTGTCATCCATTCTGGTTCGTTTTTCTCTCTTGATATTTCTCGAATAATGTCTTCGGTAAGTCCTTTGTCTGTTTTAAATGTATGGCGTTCCTCGTTGACTATGTCATAAACACCACGATCAATGTCTGCAATGTGTGTTTTTTGTCTGCTCATTATGACATCACATCTCCTTTAATGGACTCGTAACCATCTTTTTCGATACGATCTGCAAGAGATGCGTCTCCACTGAGTACAATTTTTCCATCAACCATAATATGAACATGATCTGGTTTGATGTACTGAAGGATTTTGTTGTAATGGGTAATAACAAGTACAGCGTTTTCAGGGCTGGAGAATGACTGAACTTTTTCATATACAGTTCTTATGGCATCAACATCAAGACCTGAATCTGTTTCATCTAGAATGGCTAGCTTAGGACGTAACATAGTCATTTGAAGCATTTCATTTTTCTTTTTTTTCACCACCACTAAAACCTAGATTAAGGGATCGTGAAGAAGCGTCCTTGGGTAGACCAAGTTTTAAAATGTGTCCGTCAAGTTCTGCTTTCATTGCAAACATAGATGGTTTTTGACCATTTTTTTCTGTAATTGCTTGACGAATAAAGCCTTCTACAGTCACACCTGGAATGACTTGTGGGTACTGGAAAGATAGAAATAGCCCAGCCTTTGCACGTTCGTCAACCTTCATACTGAGTAAATCTTTGCCTTCAAATGTAGCGTTACCTGACTTAACTTCATGTTCAGGGTGTCCCATTAGAACGTTTGCAAGTGTTGACTTACCAGCACCATTTGGGCCCATAATTACGTGAATTTCACCTGGCTTAATGTCCAGATTTACACCTTTTAGAATATTTTTTCCCTCCACCGTAGAGTGGAGCTGATTAATTTTAAGAATATGTTCCATTTCGAACCTCCAATTTACATGTTTAATTCCTAGTAGATTAGTCGGAATTACAAGTCCATTCTACAAAAGTACACCAGAAAGGTCAACAATATGTCGTTAAATATAATATTATTCGAGAAAAAACGCCCCTTATTAGACTTCATAAGGGGCGTTTTATAAACATTCTATTGGTTTAAATATTGCTTTAAGCTTATAAAAACGATTCAATCGCTTCAGTCACTTTTTGCAGTGAATGGTTACGGGAAATGTACTCAATTTCCTTCTTCATACCTTCAAGGCGAATTGGGTGGTCCATTAAGTAGGTGACAATTTTGCCTATACGCTTAACATCGCGAACTTCCACTGCAATGTTTACAAGTGTAAGGAAGTCGAGGTTTTCAGCTTCTTGTCCAGGAATGAAGTATGGAACAATCATAGGGAGCTTTTTCTTAAGTGATTCAGAAACCGTTAGACCGCCAGGCTTTGTGATAATGACATCGGATAAATCCATAAGTTCATGAATTTTGTCTGTGAATCCTAAAATTTCAATATCGAGTTTAGTGCTGGTTAGTGCAACAAGCTGATCAAGTTCCTTTTTTAGCGTTTTGTTGGTTCCGCAGACAACAAAGAGCTTCATTTCCCTGTCCATATTGAGCAGGTTCAAAAAGGCTTTTTTCATTGGATCAAGTCCCATGCTACCACCCATTAAAAGGACAGTAAACGGTGCATTTTCAGCTTTAACAGCGCCTGAGGGCTGGTAAAACTTCGGATGAACGGGAATACCTAAGTTCATCATACGATTAGGATGAATCCCTTTCTCAACCAAACTTTCATTTGTAAACTCACTGCCTGTTATGTATAAGTCAACTTCTTTGCTAGCATATGCATAATGTGCTTCAAAGTCAGTCACTACAGAAATAAATGGGCCTTTATAATGTCCTTTTACTTTTAGTCTATTAAACACACTAACAGCGAAGGTATGTGTACCAATAATGAGGTCGGGCTGGTAGTTTAAGACAAGCTGTTTTGCACGTCTGTATTCTGCAGCAACAACCATCTTTGCAAACCTGCCATGAATCCATTCACGGTTGCTCATGTTATATAGTCTACCATAGGTTTCAGGGAACTTGCTTGCTAGAACATCGTAGCCGTCTTCAACCAGCATTTCTAATACTTTACTTTGTTCTCTTATGAAATCTACACGCTTTACTTCATGACCGTGGCTTGTCAGTTCAGCTTCAAGTGTTTTTGCCACCTGATTATGACCAGCCCCCGTGGAAGCGGTGAGTATTAATATCTTCTTCATTGGATTCTCTCCTTACATAGTCTCTAATACTATTGTACACAGCTGGAAGGCTTTTGTCACAATAGATCTATGCCTTGACTTTCTCCCAGGAGATTTTAAGTGTATACTTCCACATCGGTACTAAAAGTAACATGAGTAATATGAGCACACCAATAGTTACATATGGTTGGTTTAGATTAACTAAAAGTAGATGTAAACCGCCAAGGCCACCAGTAATGAGAAATCCTAAAATTGAGCCTTTCATATGGCCATCCTGAGATACTTGAAAGCCTATTGAGAATGGGAGGTGAATGCCATTTATTCTGGTTAGGAATAGCACCATGTAAATTGTATTTATAAATGCGATCCCCATATGTGGAATGACTTTTACACCAGCAAGCATAGTCATAAATGTAGCTGTAATAATGAATGGTAAAACTCCAAATTTCATGATGGCGCTTTTAAAGGTTCCAGATAAAAGAATGTAGGGGTCTTCTATGGGTAAACTCTTAAAAATCCAAGCGCCTTTATAGTATTTGCTATGGCTCACAAATAAGAAAAGCGAGGGCATAATCATGACAGAGAAGTATATCCAGAGAAACTGATTTGAGTTTCGAAATGCATCAATTGCTTCAAAAATCGATCCACTGTCCTTAACAAGTGTCACACTTAGAATGAATGGGAAAACAATGGACATTGCAAGAGATGGATATACCTTTTGCTTCAATTCCCTTTCGGTACTCAAAATGTTATACCCAAACTGAAATGCGGCTTGTTCATCTTTCGTTTTACAAACCAGTTTGGAAAGAACCTGCATTCGGAACTGATTAGCAAAGTATGACTTAGATGCAACGGAATCACTTGTATTGAGCTTAATTAAATTTGCTTCAAACATGGGTGTAATAACCTTGAAATGAAGAATTATGCATACTATCGGCATAATCACTCCAAGGAGTGCAAGAATAATATAGATTACATTAAAGTCACCACTAATGAGAGCAAATGGTGCTGCAAACCAAGTTGGAATGAGTAAAATAGTCCACCATTTAGGTGTGAATGTTATAACAGCTCCAGAGAACTCAAACATTCTGACAACAACTTGGTATCCAAGGGTCATGACAATAGTCAGCATGATTTGAATGGAGCTGATAAGGTCTTTAAGTCTCTCCCCATCAAACTGATTTAATACAAGTACATACATAAGCGAAGTCAGGAAAATAACCATCATTACCATAAATATAATCATTAAGATCAGTAAAAATGCGTATCCAATGCCTTCGGTGTAGCCAATACCTATAACAGGCAACAAATTCAAACTGGCTGCTATGAGGAACAGATAAATAGTTATGTGAACAACCTTTGCTGCAGACATAGTTTTTGAATTCACTGGGAAGGCCATAAGTATGTTTTTATCACGAATGTCTAAGAGGACACTTGAAAAATCGGAAATCATTGTGGACATAATGAGGAACATGGAAATGCCCATTATAATTGAAATTTTACTGAATATTGATATAGGAATAAAAGCCATAACACCTGGCATAAGACTAAAAAACGTATACATCCAAAGGGAGTGGAGCATTTTGTTCCCATCGTTATCCTGTTTATTAGTACTACTGTTTTGAAGTGCAGTAGGTATTCGCCTAGAATCCATCGTTAACTTTAACTCTAGTATTTTGCGCATTGTAGGGTAATCTACCCCTAGGTATGTGAAAAAACGTTGAAATTTATCAATAAATTTAAGGGAACGGTACTCCATCAGGATGACCTCCGTTCTAAGATATCAACAAATTTGGAGGCTATTTCAGCATGTTCATTAAAACCTGTTAGTTGATTGAAAATCTCTTGAAGACTGCCTTCAGTGCTTTGTGATTTAAGGTCTTCAAAAGACCCATCTGCAACAATTTCACCGCCCGACAATAGCATAATCCTATCTGAAATTTTCTCAACAACTTCCATGATGTGTGAGGAATAGAAGATGGTTTTACCTCGTTTTTTTTAATTGACCAAGAATTTCTTTGAAAACCATGACGCTGTTAGCATCTAAACCACTTAAGGGTTCATCAAGAAAAAGTATGTCTGGATCATGAATCATGGCAGAAATAATTAAGAGCTTCTGACGCATGCCTTTTGAATAAGATGAAATTCGGCTATGGAAGCTGTCTTCAATGCCGAAAAGTGCCATAAGTCCCTTTGCCTTTTCCTCAGTAAAATCAGCAGGCATATTGTACATTCCACCAATAAAAGAAAGATATTCACAAGCCGTAAGGTTTTCATAAACCTCAGATTGTTCTGGAACATAACCAATTTTGTTTTTGTATTCCCAGTCACCTGAATGAAGCGTTTTTCCAAACATTGAAATGGTGCCAGCGTCCTTTTCGAGCATACCTAAGAAGATCTTTACAGTGGTGCTTTTACCTGCTCCATTTGGGCCGATGTATCCGATAATTTGTCCTGGGTAAACTTCAAAACTTATGCCTTTTAAAACATCATTGTTCCCAAATGACTTGCGTAGATCATCAACGACTAGAACTGGATTACTCATGTCTTCACCTCAATCTATATGATTATGTTTAATAACATATCTGTTTGGAATATTATAACATTCTAAAGAAATGTCATATCATTAAAAAAAGAATTAACAAAAGGTTTCTTATAAGGATTACTAAATGGACAAGGCATGTCCACGTTTTCTTTAGTATAATGAAATATGGGAAAGGGGGAGAGCACATGAAATATCAGGCTATAGAATACATAATGGACCAATTGGATATTGAAGTGTTTTCCGTCGCTCAGGTTGGAAATCTTGATGATTTAAGAGATGTGTACATTTCAAGAGACAATAAAGGGGATCTTACTGGGTTTGAACCAAGTCCAGAGTTCAGATGCCACCCTGAGGGCGCATTAAAAAATGCAAAATCAGTCATTTCGGTGGCTGTACCATATAGAATAAAAAAATCGTAAAACCTCAGGAACACCAAGGGGGTTTATAACAAACATGGCATGGGAATATGACTATCATAAGGTTGTTAATGAGAAACTGGAAGAGGTCAAAGAGGCTTTGCTTCAAACACATCCTGATGGACAGTTTTTTAATAGCTGTAGATACAGGCCCTATAAACGACCGGATGACTGCATACAGTTCTGGACTTGGTTGGATTGGTCGAAATCAGTTTATAATTGATGACAGAGTGGGCTCTGGATTTTATCTAGGCATAATACTGACAGACTTTGAAGTGGAAAATGCCAAGACTTGGCGTACAGACTTTGAATCAAAATGTAAAAGCTGTAGAAAATGCCAGTCCTCTTGTCCTGCAAATGCACTTACAGGAGACTATGAGTTTCATGGACAAAAATGTATATCGACTTTGACACAGCTTAAAAGAGAACTCACCTATGATGAACGATATAGGATTGGTCGAAGCCTTTATGGATGTGATATTTGTCAGTGGGCATGCCCCTACAATAATCAGGTTTCACGGGTTCCAGAGGAGCTTTGTAGAACCACCGCTAATCGAATAGAGCCATTTGATCTTCTGGGGCACAGTAACAAGTCATTCAAACGTGAATATGGAAAAATGGGATTTGCATGGCGGGGTCTAAAAGTCTACAAAAGAAACGCACTTATAGTTCTAGGCAATGATAGAAAAGAAGAGGATTTTGATAAGATAAAGGAGATTCTTTTCTCACTTCCTGAGGACTTAATGAAATATGGTCTTTATGCTTTAATGATGATTAGTCCTAGAAAGGCCACTAAATATCTTGAGACTATAGACCAAGAGTTAGAGACGGTAGAATGGATAAAAGAAGAGTCAAGAAATATAGCTGTATGGATGCGGTATAAATTTAGAAATATGGAATCTCATGAGAGAGATGATTGGTTGATATAAATAAAAATTAGATAAATAATTAGATAAACAGATAAAGGGATGATAATGATGAAAGATGTAAACTTGCTACTCGCAGCAAATTTAAGAAAAATTAGAGAAGAAAGAAACTTATCCTTGGGACAACTGGCAGACGTATCAGGGGTTAGTAAGTCAATGTTAGGTCAAATTGAAAGAGGAGAGGCGAATCCATCAATCGGAACGATTTGGAAAATAGCCAATGGACTAAGTGTTTCGTTTACCTCACTTCTTAATGAAGACAACCAGCCAGTAAAAATTACACATAAAACAGACACACATATGGTCGCACAGGAAGACGATAAATTTAGACTGTATTCTTATGTACCGTTTGATCCAAAACATAAATTTGAACTATATACAGTAGAGCTTGAAGTTGGATGTTTCCATGAATCCGACGCGCACGTAAGTGGGGTTGAGGAGTATTTGGTTGTTCATGAAGGTGATATTGAGGTAGAAATCAATGGGCAAACATATAAGTTAATAGCGGGTGACGCAATTACTTTTGTGTCGGACGCAATACATACATATAGAAATATTGGTGACGTTTTCGCCAGTGCAACAATAGTTTTATATTATCCTGAGTAACTGCTATAACTGGATTGTAGCATGCTGTAACCAGTCTTAGAAAATTCATTCAAAAAGTCACAAATCATGAGTGTACAGTATAGTGCACCTGTGGTACAATATAAGCGAATATTAAGGAAAACGTTGTTATGAAGCCTTCGCTTCTAACATGAAATATGTGAACAACGAGTGAGAAGTCACTCAAATGTTGAATGGAGGATGGAAACATGAGTAACATTCATGATCTACCGTATCTACAAGGTCAAGTTCAAGATCTAAAAGATCAAGGCGTATTTAGAAAGCTTCCTACCCTAAACGGTCCATGTGAAGCTGTATGCATGCTAAATGGCAAAGAAGTAATTAACCTGTCTTCAAACAACTACTTGGGTCTTGCTACACACCCACGTACTAAAAAGGCAGCTATTGATGCAGTTGAAAAGTACGGTGTTGGCGCTGGCGCTGTTCGTACAATCGTTGGTAACATGGATATCCACGAAGAGCTTGAAAGAAAGCTTGCTGAGTTCAAGCGTGAAGAAGCTGTAATGGTATTCCAATCAGGCTTTAACTGTAATGCTGGTGTTATTCAAGCCGTTACAAATAAAGGCGATCTTATTCTTTCTGACGCACTAAACCATGCTTCTATCATCGATGGCGTTAAGCTATCTAAAGCTGACAAGGCTGTATTCCAGCACAGCGACATGGAAGATCTAGAGCGTATTCTTAAAGAAAGACGTGATGACTACAACAACGTTCTAATCATCACTGATGGTGTATTCTCAATGGACGGTGACATTGCAAAGTTACCTGAAATGGTTGAAATCGCTGAAAAATACAACTGTATGACTTATGTTGATGACGCTCACGGTTCTGGTGTTCTTGGTGAGAGCGGTCGTGGTACTGTTGACCATTTCCACCTACATGGTCGCATTGACTTCATTATCGGTACACTTTCAAAGGCAATCGGCGTAATCGGCGGTTACTGTGCTGGTCGTCAAGTAATGCAAGACTGGTTAGTACACCGTGGTCGTCCAATCCTATTCTCTACAGCACTTCCTCCAGCAGCAGTTGGTGCAATTACTGAAGCTGTTAACATGCTGACGGAATCTACAGAGTACACAGACCGTTTATGGTCTAACGCTAAGTTCTTCAAAGAAAAGCTTGGTAAATTAGGTTTTGACACTGGCGAAAGTGAAACACCAATCACACCAGTTATTATTGGTGACGAAGCGAAGACTGTTGAATTCTCTAAGAGACTTCTAGAAAACGGTGTTTACGTTTCTCCAATCGTATTCCCGACAGTTCCAAAGGGCACTGGTCGTGTACGTTGTATGGTTACTGCAGGTCATAACGAAGAAAACCTAGCACAAGCTGTAGAAGTATTCGAAAAAGTTGGCAAAGAAATGGGTGTTCTTTAATACCGAAGGTCTTGTGAACTAATGTAATAAAATTTATAGACTAAGACAAAACGACTCTGATTTTCAGGGTCGTTTTTTTTGTGCATACTAAGTAGGAAATTATATAATGACCGAGTGACTAAACATGCACAATGCTGAATAAAAAACCTAACACTTATGAATAGTTCCTTCCAATGTGAATTAAATACTAATATATTTTCCTACTAGATGACCTCATTAACTTCGCATAACGAATGTAATACTGTTGCTAAATTCCAAATTGGATACGCGCCTCACATTATGAAAAATAATTGCCTGTAAATGTTAGAAAAAAGATTTTGTGATTGTTTTACGGGCATGAATGAAAGTGAATATAAATCAGTAATTAATTACACAAGTGAAAAGCGAGGGGCTTATGAGAAAAATAATAATATTAATACTGATATGCATATTATGCATACAACCAGGTATATCGTATGGATTCATAGAAAATGAAACTGTACAAGGGTTTGGTGATATTGAAGGGCACTGGGCGGAAAGTGCCATAAAAGTTCATATCGATCGAGGCAACGTTTCGGGATATGGAGACGGCACATTTAAACCAGATGGAGAAATATCCGTAGCTGAAGCAGCAACCATCTTAAACCGCTGTTTTGGTTTTGATGAAATGATTCTAAATGATCAAGATGAAAGCTGGTTTGCAGATGAACTTGCTAAGGCTACATATTACGGGTATCTTGATCAATCGAATGTGATGCCAAATGAGGATGCAAATAGAATAGAAGTATTAGAAATGTTGAATTCCATTATTGATTGCCAAGAAGAAAAGGTGAAGTCGGAACTTAAAGAGTTCACAGATATGATTGACTTTGATGAAGGATCAAGACTCCTAGTCTCTGAGTTTAATCAATTAGGTATTATTGATGGTTTTCAAGACAATACATTTAAACCCAAAAATGCAGTTACTAGGGCAGAGTTTCTAACCATGTTAGATAAGATTACAGGTTACATTGTTAAGACTGAAGAAGACCTTAAGAATATACCAGATGATGTTGAGAAAATTACCATTATTGGTGATGACCTTGTTATCGATAATGTAAAGACTGATGCTGATGTTTATATTTCTCCAGGTGTATCTGGAAATATTACATTCACTAATAATAATATTGACGGCAAACTTATTATTTCTGGTGGGAATGAGAATAGTTCCATAGTTGTTAAGGATTCAAAGATTAAAGAGTTGGTCACAACCAAAGCCAAATCCAAACCTACTATTGAGGTGTCTGGAACTTCGTATATAGATAGCGTAAAAAACGAAAACTGAATCCGTAATTCAGACGAGTGGTAGTATTCTAATCAATAAAATCACGACTGAATCGGATACGGATATAGCACTTAGCAGTGGAACAAGAGTTATACATTTAACCACGGACAGCAAAACAAAAATAGATACAGAGTCAGGAGCAATAATTACACAATTTAAGGCAAATGATAACACAGAAGTTAAGGGTAACGGAACGATAACTCGCGCCATTATTGATAGTGAAGATGTAAGCATTAGCAAGAAACCAGCCTATGTGGTTGTTGAAAAAAAAAGATGCCTCGGTTGAAATTGGCAATGGTGAAGTCACTTATAAAAATGATGATTTGATTGAGTCTGAGTCCGATACAAGTAGTGGTTCTAGTAAAAAGGATAAAGATAAACCAAAAGATACAACACCACCGCAAAATTACGAAATAACAATAGATCAAAGCCTTATTCATATGAACAACCAATTAGAATTGTCATTTAAAATATTAAATGCTGAATTAGGGTCTACTTACTATTACGAAATAGATGATACAGACGAGACCACAACAAAAATAAGTGGAAATGGTTCTTCTAGCTTGTCTACAGTAGCTGTTACAGACGTAGACGTTTCAAGTTTAATAGATGATACATTAATGCTAAAAGTCTATTTGATGGATGCCAAGCAGAATAAAGGGGCAGTGGAAACAGAGACTATAGAGAAAGACACAACTGCGCCAAGTGGGTACACGGTAGGTATTGATCAAGAAAAAAATCACCAGTCAAAATAATACAGCCCTTTCATTTACCATATCTAATTCGGAAGTTGGGGCTAGCTTTACATATACCATTAACGATGAGAGCAATGAAACTCAAGAAATTTCTGGAAGTGGAACAATAACCTCACAGGTTCAAACAATTTCTGAGATAGATGTGAGTTCGTTAAATGATGAGATCTTAACGCTTTCAGTGAAGTTAACAGATACATATAGTAATGAAGGCAATTTAGTAACGTCTACTGTGGGCAAAGATTCAACACCTGCAAGTGGATACAGCATAAGTTTTGATCAGTCTTATGTTATGAGTTTAAATGAAAGTGTCATTTCCATAACGGCTTTAAATGGCGAGATCGGATCAACGTATACCTATAGCATAAATGACACAAATGACTCAACAAGCGCCATTACTGCAACTGGTGTTATAGAGACAGAAACAGAGCAATATAATGGACTTGATCTAAGTTCACTTAGTGACGGCATACTTACAGTAACCTACAATGTTACAGATTCAAACAGTAATATAGGAGAGACTGTAACAGACACTATTACAAAGGATACAGTAGCACCTTCAAGTTATAATGTGAGCATTGATCAAAGTTTAATTAACAGCAGTAATAGAAATGCTCTTTCCTTTACAGTGACAGGCGGCGAAGTAGGTGCACAGTTCAACTACACCCTCACAGATTCCAGTGAGTCTATCACTGGAACGGGAACACTCAGTTCTGAAACCGAGCAAGTTGAAAATATTAATATTGGATCATTAAACGACGGAACAATTACTTTGTCATTTTCACTAACAGATCAGTCTGGCAATACTGGTTCTACTAAAACAGATTCAGTATCAAAAGAAGCTACACCACCAACTGGTTACACTGTAGCTATAGGACAAAGCAATATAAATTTATCAAATGACACAGGTTTGTCATTTACTTTGTCAGGCGCAGAAGTTGGTGCATCATATTCGTATACGATTGACGATACAGATGGGGCAACCAGTCCTGTTCAAGGAACTGGGACAGTGACTTCGGCAACTGAAGTTGTATCTAGTATAGATGTAAGTGCTTTATCAGATGGAACTTTAACTTTGGAATTGACGTTAACAGATGTTTCGATGAATCAAGGTGCTGTAGCGAATGATTCGATCCTTAAAGACACTATAGCCCCAACAGGTTATACAGCATCTATTGATCAATTAAACATATACAGTGGTAACCAAAATGCATTGTCGTTTACGATTCTTGATACAGAATTAAACTCGAATTATTATTACACAATCGATGATTCTAATGGCTCTACAACAGAACTAAGTGGGAATGGAACAGCAACATCATCAGTTACTATTATTCAGAATGTTGATGTTAGCGGTCTTGACGACGATACCCTCACTTTAACAGTGTACTTGACAGATGCAGTTGGGAATCAGGGCTCGAATATGACAGCTACAGTCATTAAGGAAGTCGTTCCACCAAGCGGATACGTTGCAACGTTTGATCAAAGTAGAGTTAACGACAGCAATAAAACGGTGGTGTCATTTTCATTCTCAAATGCTGAACTAGGTGCAACATTTAGTTACAGCATTGATGACACAAATAACGGAACAGATTCGGTGACAGGTACAGGAACAATTTCAACAGCTAATGATCAAATTACAAATATTAATGTTATGGGATTGGATGATGATACTTTAACCTTAACGGTCTATTTAACAGATACAGTGGGAAATCAAGGGTCAAATACAACGGATACTGTTGTTAAAGATACAACACCACCATCTGGATATGGTGTGTCAATTGACCAAAGTGGAATTAATAATTCCAACAAAACAGCCTTGTCATTTACATTCTCAAGCGCAGAAGTAGGAGCAACATACAACTACAGCATAGATGATACAAACGGTGGAACAAGCGCTGTCACAGGAACAGGAACAATATCAACAGCAACAGATCAAATTTCAAGTATAGATGTGAGTGGATTAGATGATGACACATTAACACTAACAACTTACTTAACAGATACAAATGCTAATGTAGGTAACAATGCCATAGATACAGTTCTTAAAGATATAGTTAGTCCAAGTGGTTACAGTGTTTCACTGGATCAACCTCTAATCAACAGTGGCAATGAAGGTGCACTTTCCTTTACATTCTCAAGTGCAGAAGTAGGTGCAACATACAACTACAGCATAGATGACACAAATGGTGGAACGAGTGCTGTAACAGGTACTGGAACAATATCAACTGCAATAGATGAAATAACAGGCATAGATGTAAATACACTAGACGATGACACATTAACACTAACAGTGTATTTAACAGACTTAGCTGGTAACCAAGGCACTAATACAACAGATACAACAACAAAAGAAGCCACACCACCATTGGGGTATGGTGTATTAATTGATCAAAGTGTTATAAACAACAGCAATAAGACAGCCTTGTCATTTACATTCTCAAGTGCAGAAGTAGGAGCAACATATAACTACAGCATAGACGATACAAACGGTGGAACGTCTGCTGTGACAGGTACTGGAACAATTTCAACAGCAACGGATCAGATATCAAGTATAGATGTGAGTGGTCTTGATGATGACACGCTGACTCTATCAGTGACATTAACAGATACAAGTAGCAACACAGGCTCGCAAGTAACAGACACAGTAGTAAAAGATATTGTGAGTCCAACTGGGTACACAGTCGGAGTTGACCAAAGCGCAGTCAATAATAACAATAAAACAACAGTTTCATACACGTTTGTCAGTGCTGAAGTAGGAGCATCTTATAATTACAGCATAGATGATACGAATGGTGGAACAAGCGCTATAACAGGCTCTGGAACAATATCAACTGTAACAGACCAGATTTCTGGAATAAATGTAAACACACTAGATGATGACACTCTGACGTTGACAGTCTATTTAACAGATGTAGCAGGCAATCAAGGAGCAAATACAACAGATACAGTTCTAAAAGAAACAGTTGCACCTAGTGGGTATACAGTTTCTATTGATCAAAGCAGGATCAATAATAGCAATAAAACAGCCATGTCCTTCACATTTTCTGGGGCTGAAGTAAGTACAACATACACGTATAGTATTGATGATACAAATGGTGGAACAAGTGCTGTTACGGGTTCTGGCACAATATCAACAGCAACAGATGAGATTTCAAGTATAGACGTGAGTGGACTAGATAGTGATACTTTAACTTTAACCGTGTATTTAACAGATGCGGTAGGTAATCAAGGTTCAAATACAGTAGACACAGTGGTTAAAGATACAACACCACCATCTGGATATGGTGTGTCAATTGACCAAAGTGGAATTAATAATTCCAACAAAACAGCCTTGTCATTTACATTCTCAAGCGCAGAAGTAGGAGCAACATACAACTATAGCATTGATGACACAAATGGCGGAACAACAGCTATAAGTGGAAGTGGCACTATATTAACTACGACTGATCAGATATCAAGTATTGACGTGAGCACCTTAGATGACGACACACTTACACTGACAGTGTACCTGACAGACACGGATGCTAATGTAGGCAGTAATGCCACTGATACAGTTCTTAAAGATATAGTTAATCCAAGTGGATACAGCGTTTCACTAGACCAATCTCTTATCAACAGTGGCAATGAAGGAGCAGTTTCATTTACGTTCGCAAGTGCAGAAGTCGGTGCAACATACAACTACAGCATAGACGATACAAATGGTGGGACGAGTGCTGTAACAGGTTCTGGAACCATATCAACAGCAACAGATCAAATAACAGGCATAGATGTAAATACATTAGATGACGACACATTAACATTAACAACTTATTTAATAGATTCAGCAGGAAACCAAGGTGTTAATGCAACAGATACAGCTACAAAAGAAGCCACACCACCATCTGGGTATGGTGTACTAATTGATCAAAGTGTTATAAATAATAGCAATAAGGCTGCTTTGTCATTCACATTCTCGAGTGCAGAAGTAGGGGCAACATATAACTACAGCATAGACGATACAAACGGTGGAACGTCTGTAGTAACAGGTACTGGAACAATATCAACAGCAACTGATCAAATTTCAAGTATAGATGTGAGTGGTCTTGATGATGATACGCTGACTCTATCAGTGACATTAACAGATACAAGTAGCAACACAGGCTCGCAAGTAACAGACACAGTAGTAAAAGATATTGTGAGTCCGAGTGGTTATACAGTCGGAATCGATCAAAGTGTTGTAAATACAGGCAATGAATCTGCTGTGTCATTTACATTTACTAGTGGTGAGACTGGAACAACATGTTACTACAGCATTGATGACACGAATGGTGGAACAAGTGCTGTTACCGGTTCAAAATCACTTACGAGTACAACTGAGCAAGTGACAAGTATTAATGTGAGTGGATTAGATGATGACACATTGACTTTGACGGTTTACTTAACAGATGCAGCAGGAAATCAAGGATCGAATACAAACGACACAGTGACTAAAGAGACAGTTGCACCAAGTGGATATAGTGTTTCAATCGATCAAAGCCGCATCAATAACAGTAACAAAACAGCATTATCATTTACATTCTCAA